>Ga0214545_1002212_pt1 | contig 37430 bp, 15 predicted proteins | sample CNSS4metaG_FD_160064 | JGI IMG/M metagenome (GOLD analysis project Ga0214545, IMG submission 160064) | Root nodule microbial communities from cowpea collected in UCLA plant growth center, Los Angeles, California, USA - CNSS4 | ecosystem: Host-associated > Plants > Roots > Nodule | place: USA...
TATAACATTCATACCAATAGAAATTTTGATTTAAAATTAGTAAGACACAATATTGTTCTATTTTGAAAAAAAAAATTAACAAAACATGAGTACTTAATAAAAAAGTAATTAATAAAGTAATATGTTAAAAAGTCGTTTTTAATAAAAAATATTAGTATAACATTTATATAAATAATAAATTTGGTCTGAAATTGAGAGAAACATTATAAATATTAGTACTTAATTTTGTAAATATATTTATACTTAATTATTTCCAATCTTATAAAAAATGGATTACAAAAATATTTTATTATTAAAAAAAAATTGGGACAAAATTGAATCAGATACACATACTTAGGTACTAAATTGAAACAAAAAGACATATATGAGGACTAAATCGAAATCAACACAATGACATCTGATAGTGACACTGACACGTGGCATTATAATGTCACGTGACACTGACAATGCCACATGTCACACATAGGGACTTGACACAAAAAATTAAATTTAACAAAAAAACAAAAAAAAACAGATTGACATGTGACACGTTGACTAACTGTCTGAAAGGGACCTAATTGAAGCAATTTTCAAAAGTTGGGATGCAATTGACACTATTTTAAAACCGGGTACTTATTTGACACACTAGCCCCAAACTGGTATTATACAAGTAATTCAACCAAAAAATTATTTAGGTTTAAAAAAATCAGTTATAGTTCTTCCAGTTTATTTTAACAAGTATTTCTACCTCGTTTAGTAAAGCTTAAAAAAAACTTTAATATTGAAATTTTGATTTTTAAGTTTACAGACAAACATGTTTTAACTTATTGAAGTAGAGAGTTGTTAGTTTTTAGGAATTTAAATAAAAAGGAAAAGGAAAAACAGGAGTAAAGCTCATAAAATAAACATTTTTAATGATTTCAAGTTTAATGTTTTTTTTTCTTAACTTTTTTTATGTTTCCTTCGATAAAAAATTGTTTTTTTAACTTTATTTTTTTAAAATATATTTACTCTAACTTTCTCTTTTAATTAATTATTAAATGAAAAGAATCTCAAACTAAACGGGCTATACCCTAGTTGCTTATTATAACAAGCTCCTTTAAATTTATTCTTATAATTAAAATCATAATCAACCTTGCTGCATGAAATTAAATTTTATTAGATGAACACTTAATTTAGTTATCTAATCAAATGCACACCCATTCATTCCACCATGTTTTAGAAAAAAATGGGAGATCAGAAATAAAACAGAAATTAATGATAAATGAAACCAAAAGAGTCATATTTACTATAATAAGGAAAAAAAAAATGGCAGTTGGAAACTCCCAACGGTTCTGCTTCGTTCGTTTTTTGTAGCATGGAAAAGAAAGCAAAGTCAAAGACAACAGAACTGAAAAACAACCCCGAATGTTCTCTGAATCTTTGTTAATAGCTTTATATTTATTTTAGTTTTTATTAAGGTTGACCAAAGTGACACACACCATACGATTGTGGTTTTGAATCCGTCATTGTCGCAGTTGAACTAAAACAGGTATCATAGATTTATGCCAAATTTAGAGCACGGAGATGAAAACTACAACGTAACCTGTCTGGCCTTGCATCAAAAAATAATTTGAGTTACTGGTTTTGATTTGCCTGACCACCATTAGGGGGGGCGGTAGATCAAAATCAAGTGCCTCTGTTCAACAATTTTGAGTATTCCAACCTGAAGTCTCTCTCTCTCTGCTTCGGTTGGATGCTCGATAACATCTAATCAACAACAGGAAAACCTTCCAAAACATTTTTGTCCCTGCTTTGAACATTCATTCGTTTTTCATTGCCAAACTGAGAGAGAGGGCATCATACGAACGATTGATTCAAGCAAGGATTTTTCCGGGAGGTGATCAGGTACTTTTCTTCTTCTTTTTTCTAACGAAACAGATCGATGGTAAAAAAGAAGAAGATTTATGGTATGATCCGTGTTTGGTTTCAGAAATTTGTAGCTGGTTCCATTGAGGAGCGGGAGAACTATAATAAATTTTGAGGTTAAACTTTTGAGACGCCAAAATAGATCTAAAAGCCCCCATAATGACGTCGTCCGGCGCGGTGAAAGGCCAGGTGAAAGGCCAGGTTAAAGGCCTCCTCAAAGGGCTCAGATACATATCCCAAATATTTGGTAACCACATTCTTCTCTCCTATCAGATATCAATGCTTAAGTTTATCGATATAATTGTTGAACACACGAAGAATAAAATTGATTGCAGATGAGGAGGATGAAAAGCAGCAGATAGAGATTGGGTTTCCAACAGACGTAAAGCATTTGGCACACATTGGGGCCGAGAACGCGAAAGCAAGTCAACCTAGCTGGGTACATTCTCCTTTCTCTGCTTCAATTCCGCAAAAAAAAATGATTTCATGTGAAAAATTGGATTAACTAACGTGAAATTGTGCAGCTAACTGAGTTCAAAGAACCATCAGAAGGTTCGTCTGGAACAGTGGCGAAGCCCTCTGTGAAGGCCACATCTGAAGGTTGGATCGTTAATAATTTCATATTATGTATATATATTATAGATCGGTAAGTGATGGTATTATGATAATGGTGAATGATGCAGATAATAATAGCGATGCTAATAGCAAAGGTAACAATAGTGATGCTGCAAGCAAAAGTAGTGATGCTGCTAGCAAAAGTAGTGATGCTACTAGCAAAGGTAGTGATGCTACTAGCAAAGAGGGGAAGCGAGGCCGAAAGTCAAGGGCTCGCTCTTCTGAGAACCAATCCACGATGAGTTCTCCGAGCCGAGAGAGCTCGACGGAGGGATCCAAGCCGAGCCGCAAAAGCCAGTCCTCGGATACGTCTAAAAAGTCGAACCGTCAATCATCGGAAGATGACAAGCCCCCGGCATCGTCGAAACCCCGCAGGAAGTCGAAGACGTCGTCTGAGGACAAGGAGGGTGGGTCCGTTCGGAGGTCGTCGGACGACAAAGAAGGTTCGTCGAGGAGGGCGCCACGAGGACGAAGACAGTCGAAGGGGGGTTCCTTAACTGACTTCCCGTTCTCAGAATCTGCGCCTCAATAGAAAAGACAGAGTGAAACCGTCAAAGAGATGAGACAATGGCTTCTTCCCTAGTGTGGACCAGCAGCAGATTCAGTTTAGAGAGAGATTTCAGGGGCCAGACATTAATCATCATCCATTATCAACTACCGCATACGTATACATACTAAGTATAAACCAATCCTGCTTGGTTTTCTGACCACGACTTCAGTCCCTTCAATTCAATGTCAACTTTTTATCTTTCATTTTGTTCAGTTCCTCCTTTTTTGTAATAGTGTCACTGGCTATTTTGGATCCTCTCTGGATTCAATTGTTACCAAAACATGTAACAATTTTTCATATTCGTATAAAGTGCACCTTATCTATTAAAGTATTTCGTGCAAAATTAGCTTCTGTGTGCATGGATGGGGTGGTAGGAATTGATTATCAAAATATGAACTTTTGTGAGGTAAAATTGATTTTGAACCTAGAAACCATTGGAAGATCATATAAATGCTTCTATTATAAACTGACTTTGCAAATCAAACAGAATAAATAACACAAAGAATGGGAGACAGATATACTACTTATAGAACAAAGTTGTACACAAACTACAGACCGATGAAAACCGCAAAAAGACAGAAGTGATACCAAAAGGTTAGATAATGTAGTCACGTTTCCAGCGGGAAACATCATATGTTGTACAAATTTTTCGTTTTCCAGTACAGACACAATCGGAGCTAATTTCCCAGAACATTTTGTGGCTCGAAGTTCTCCTTGTTAGAGATCTTGAAAACGGAATCCTTGTCAGTTGTCTTGGAAGGAGAAAACTCGAAATTTTCACCAGTTATCTTTTTCGTGGGAAGTGGAGTTCCAATGTGCTGGGACAACTCTCTTTGATTGCCACAAAGAGTGAATATGTTTTGAATTCTCAGTAGTCTAGAAGGCCCAAGATCTTTGTCATCCACATTGATACAACAATCGTCTTTCTTTGGACTTGTGTTCGACAGATTTAATGTTGCCAAGGAGCCTGCAGCACTTGGCTTTTCAACACTACATACCTTGGTTTCTTCTATCACTTCTTTCTCTACTTCCTCATCACCCCCTTTGTCTTCATCTCCTTCACCCTCTTCCTCATATACTGTACTAAGGCATACCCTTTGGCCAAAGTTGGGTGCAAAATTATGAGCATCATCTTTTCCACCATTCAAAGTATTTGGACAAGGTAGGTTTGAAAAGTCTTGCTGCTTAACATTGTAATCAGTCCTACACATAACTCCTCCAACGATGTTCACTTCACGGCCAAGGGGTTCTTGATCATCCATGTCCAAATCCATCGACTTCACCATTCCAGGATCCTCCTCACTCTTGTAAACGCGCAATAGTCTTTTCATAAACCCACTTGATTCCATGTCTTTTGACTCATTTTCCTCACTATTCCCCCCTTGCCTTGAACAAGATAGCTGCAACTCAATTTCCTCTAATCTCCTTCTCAGAGTTTCAACTTCCTCTTGCTGCTGCAGCATCCTCTCCTCCATTCTCTTCCTCTCCAATTCAACAAACTCGTTGGTCATTCTTTGGCACTCAGCCAACTTCTTTTCCAACTCTTGTCTTAGAAGCCGAGTGCGTTCATTTACCTTCAAGTTAATTTCCTCCTCACTTGGCGGAGTTCCTTTTTCTTCTGCCAGGTTCAATTTATTTCTTAATGCAGCAATTTCTTCTTCTTTCTTCAAAAGCTTTCTGTGCGCTTCGTTACGCTCTTTCTCTCTTTGCTTGTTTTCCATTTGTAGCTTCAAGATAAATTCATCCATTGCAGCAATTCTTGATCCCAAAATGACAGCAGAAGAGGATTCGTCATCCTTCACTGGAGTATGAGGACCACGGACTATGCATTTTGCTTTTGCCCCATATTCAAGTGTAGAGATTGTCTTGTGTATCTCCTTAGGATCAGGACTTGCACACAGTATCATAAGAATTTTTGACTTATCATCTTCAAAGGAATCCTTAAAAAGGAAAGGTAGAAGAAATACTCGAATTGCATCAATAAGAACATGAATCTACATTTCACTGAATTAGAAAAGAAAGACAATAATATAAAGAAAGACAATAATATTTACCTGCAGAAGCATGGTAAGTTTGCTGTCCCTAAACGGTACATGTGAATCACCATTTGCGATGGACTCCACCACTCTCTTCAGCGCTATATTTCCTTGATTGATTTTTGCAGTCTAAAATTTCATTGCCAGTAGAATCAGTAGAGAACTACATCATTCAGAAAAAGAAAATGAAAAGGGCAAAAAGATTACCTGCATTTTGGCCTCAAATCCAGTTTGACCAGCTTGTTCGATATTTTCTGATCCTGCCATGTCTACGAGCATTAGTCGCCCTCCCACAGTTGGGACATCAAGGATTACCTGGTCAAAATAGAAGATATGTAATCAATTGCCAATAAAAGGGGCTTAAAAAATTTAATCAGAACCTTCCCTGAATGCTATCATACCATGCAGTGACTTCTGGAACTTCTATCATTACAAAGTGTGCTTTTAACAATCCTCCGCTTCTCCACTTTCTGAATTTCTTTTGAGATCTTCCCTGCTTCATTTCCAGATATATAGGTAGCGTTCTTGGCCTTTTTCCCCATCACTTCAAGTTTCACCTACAAGTACAAAAGGAAAAGAAAGAAAGGACGCCGTCCATATGTCAGTGACAGACGATCAAATCAAAAATGTTCAGCTAATACTTCCAAAACTAACATCTGTAAATGACAGACAATTTTATTTTGGAAAACAAAAATTGATAGTTGTTTCATTATGCGGATAATGACCATGATGATCTAAGAGAAAAATACCACTGGTTTAATGAGTTACAATCCGAAATTAAATTCCACTAGGCAATCAGTTCCTTATGCTTTGAAAGGGAACATAAAAAAAGTGTTACAAAATTTTAGATAGCATGTTTTTCCTTTCAAGGGATTTTATTTTATTTTTTTGCCGAAAAAGAATACCAACAACCGGAACTTTTTTCTGGGGAAAGAAAAGTTTCACAAACCCTTCTTTAGAGAGTAGCACACACACAGTCCACCAAAAATTGAGAACAAATGAGCCAAAAAATAAATGTTTAGCCAGCCAATTTCGTACAAGCCCTGAAAGTAAGTTTTCTTTTTTCCAAGTAACATGATGAAAATTTCATGAGTATACAATGAAAGCAACCCAAGTAGAAATCCTAAAGACAAGTCACAGTTCTCAGATAAAATCAGGATCACATAAACCTGCAGACACGAGCCAAAAAAAGTGACGAAGTAACATGGATTGTATTACCTTTGAAGCACTACCACCCTTAGGCCAGCCAAATCCAAATCCTCCTCCCCCACCTCCTCCATTGGTGGACAACAGATCATAAATCTCCTCATTGTAAATCTCCAAAACAGTGACTTGAACAAAAGTCCCCAACCCGAGATGCTCTTCTCTTGAATCACCCCCAGAATCTCCATCTGCATTATCCCCATCTCCAAGAATGTCCCTGAGAGACCTATACACAATCCCTGCCTGCTTCGAGCACCCAAACATGGTGTGACTCTTCCCAGAACCGGTTGGTCCATACATCATGATGGTGCACTTGTCCCCAAGCTTAACCCCATTGATCCTCGACTCCACAAATTTCTTATAGAACACATCCAGGGCCTCTTCCTCAGCCAAAGAAACCCCATCAAGGGTGAAGTCCCGGTACCCAAAATCAGCTCGAACCCGGATAGAACTCGAGTTGGAACTGGTTTGAAGAACAGATAAAGGCTTATCCTTTCGATCTGGGTAATCACGGATTCTGGCAATTACTTCAATTGGGTGTTCAGGAGGGGGTTCCTTGTTTGCAGCGCAATTCGGGTTGGGAGAAGGGTGTACTTGCGGTGTTGATTTGGGGCCATGGAAGTTGAGTCGGTGCTTGGACTGTGGAGTCTTCATCTGGGTGGAGTAGTTTTGTTTGGAAGAAGGGGTTGGAGCCATAGTGGAAAATTTGAATGTGAGAAATAAAGATTGAAATGAGAAGAAAGAATTGAGAAGAAAGATTGAATTGACTTCTCGGGTTGAATCTGCGATCTAATTTTGTATCACAAACGAGAAAGAATACCGCAAGAAGAGGTAGAATATGGAAATGAAGAAAATGAAAATATTCGGTAGAGAAAGAAGAAACAACCGAGGGTTTTGAAATTTCAAACAAAATGTAGCCGTTACAGTTTACAACGTCTATATGTGTTTCAATTTATCTTTTCACGGGACAAAATGAAAATGACCTAAAATAAGTAACTCGCAAAACGATTCCAAATAAAAATTTGGACGTTCAGCTCTTGGATTGGATCTTCTTCAGAAATGAAACTTGAACATAACCCTTATTTTGCATTTACTATTGATATAATTACTTATTTATTCTCTTATTTTTCTTTTAGTTGAATTTATTATTTATTATTGTTCGGTTCAATTTAATCTTTCATTTATCTAAATGAATTCAATTTTGTCATTTCTAGTAAGGTAGAATTAATACCGTATTCGTACAGAACATGTGTCAAATCATGAAATTTTTATTTATTTATTTACTTTTTTAATTTATTTTTCTAAAAAATTATAAATTGTCACGTGTCAAGTTACTATCGTGTCACGTGACAATTTACCGTCGTGGCATGTGACAATGGTGATAGTTATTTTAAATTTATTATTCTATTTAAATTTTTTGTTCAATTTAGTATCACTAGTTTTTAACTATTTTTAAATACTCTCCTATTTAATACTAAATTCTTAAATAAGCTTAATTATAACTTATACATACATGTTACGCTAATTTTTTTGAATAAATAAATCAAATTACTTCACCTAAATACTTAAACTATGTTATTTCTTACAATAAATTTTTTTAAAAAATTAATAAAAAATTAAAAATTTCACGGCTTGACACGTGTCTTGTATAGTGTTAACTCCAACTTAATGAAGATGACCAAATTGAACATTTTTAAATAATTGGAAGACTAAATTGAACAAACCAATAATAAAAAAACGAAATCGAACCAAACCAACAAATTAGGAGATTAAATCAGTAATTATACTTGTGAGACCCACTTTTTACCTCTTGAGTTAGGCCCAGGCTAAGTGATGAGGCCCAAGTCAGCCCTCTTGCTTTTGGCCTTTTAGAAAAACTATTCAGCTTTTCTACCATAGCTCATCCTCCAAATTTCTTTACTCTTCACAGTTTTGTTTTGTTCTTCTCTAACTTAGTTGTTTATACCCATTCAAGCAGAAGCAAAGCTAGGGCTAGTGCAAACTCCTACTTCGAGCTCACCGAACATTCTTCCTCTAACTCCTTAAGCAGTTTCAGGTTCTAGTGTTTCTTCCTCTTAGGGTTCCCCTTTACAATAACTTTTGTCAAGGTAAGGGAAGCTATGACTTTAATGTTTTTTTCTAAGTGTCTTGCGTGTTTTTGGTCTTGATTCGTGCTTAAAATGCTATTTTGATGTTTGTTGTTTGGGATTTTGGGTTTTTGCATACTGAAATGAGTGAAAATCTGTCATTCTAGCTTAAGCGAGATCAGTCTAGCTTAAGCGAAAATAGGCAGAATTTCACTTTGTTCTCTGTTCGAATTTTAGCTTAGGAGAGATCAGTCTAGCTTAAGGGAGACCAGTCTAGCTTAAGTGAGATCAGTCTATCGCTTAAGCGAGACTAGTCTAGCTTAAGCGAGAATTGCTGCAGAATTTTAATTCCTTATTTTAACTTGTGATTGACTGGGTTAATGTTAAAAATATGATGTATGAAGCTATGCATGAATGATATGACATTGTTTTTGACCTGTACTTGATGTGTTTAGCTTGTGATGATAATGTTCTGAAATAAAATGTGGAGTGTTGATGATGAAAAAGTTTCAAGAGAAATTTTTGGTAATTGTGTGGTTAGTGTATGCCTTGATATAAGAGATGTCTAGATAAAAGAAGGTATTCTGAACTCTGATAATCGTTCACACTGTTGGGAATAGTCCAAAAGGGACTCACCCTTAAGGGGAGATTGTTGGAAATAGTCCAAGTGTGAGTCAAACACTACAAAAAAAATAGCTATTATCGACGGTCAAGATCCGTCGATATCAACACAAATTCGTCGGTAATTAACAGATTTCTTGTAGTTAAAGTCCCACATTGGATAGAATAGACAAAGTTAAACACTATATAAGAATAAAAACTCATAACACCATTGCCTTAAGGTTTTGGGGTTAAAATGGTTCAAAGGTCTTATATGTGTAAGACTAATGTCGTATAATCATATGGAACCACAAACCATATATATGAAAATATATATAACCCAACACACACTCATATAGAGTATAATGAATTATGTGGTGAGTGTGGTAGGAGATCCTAGTCTGGGGATGTGTTTGGGATGGGATTAACCTTGTGTGTGTGTGGTTGGGTGATAACCCTTATGATTATTCTTTGGTTGTATGTTGCATGAGAGTGGTAGAAGATGTTGTTGTTTAATTAGGCTCCCTGGTTTCTTTGCTACTCATTGTTGAACCTTTCTCCTTATGAACTAGATATTTTAATTTCCCACTATTTCAGGTTTAATCTATGTTCAAGGTATTGTGTTGTGTCTTTGAGTATTCCTTTCAGTATATTATGGATAATTGTAATAGTTGACTCTTATATACTTTATGTCGGTACTCTATTTTATACCATAAACATATGATATTTTATTTGATTAAATTTATTCTATTAAATTGAGACATTACAATCCCTTTACTATTTTATCGTAGATTATTTTTATAATTCTTTCCTAATTGTATTGATTTCATTTCAAATTAGCACGATGAATATGGATTTCAATTTATTGCTGCTCAATGTTACATTTTAAACTGCAATGACGTTAAATAAAGTAACATGTGTCATTGTAGCTCGGGCGAAGTTATAAACAATGACCAAAATAATTAATGTGAAATTAAAAAAAAAAGTGTTTGAAAATATTTAATAATTTTATGGGTAATTACGAAAACATTGGAGCTGGTATTAGTCTCAATTTTTTATTATATTATTTTATTTTATTAGGTTAAATTTAATATTTATATTACTTTGAATATATTTATAAAAGTACAAGCATCAATTCATCTCTTTTTAACATCGTAAAGAATCATTCGTTGATCCAATAAATTATGACAAATTGACGTAAAATTACTCTCCAACCAAACTCTCTAAAAGTGTTTCTTCCAAGCATGCTTCAAAGCATGAGTGGTGATAAATATAAGTTTGTACTCTTAAAAACTAAAATACCACCCCACATATTCACCAAACTTTCTCAAAAAATGCTACCACATAGCTAAAATAGGATAAATCCTAGTTGCATCATAATATTCACCTTAAGTCAATTAATATATGAAAATTGTCATATTAGGTTCTTAAATGAAAGTCAAATGAACCCATGACTTGAATTAAGAAATATCAATTAATGGTATCAAAACCCTTAGTTATATCAATCTTAATAGTTTCATTATCCTTGGGGATGACAAAAATATTCGTGCCCGAGGTATCTGCGACGGATAGTTACTACTCGCAGGTAGCAGATATTTTAATACTAGCTTATAAATGGGTTGGGATTGGGTATCATATTATCTGTACTCGCGGCTACCCGTTACCCGCAAAAAATTAAAATTAAATTTTAATTTATATTTTATTAAGTTAAATTTAATTAGAAATATATTTTATTAGGTTAAATTTAATTATAATTATAATTTAATTTAATTTATATTATTTTTTTATAATTTTATTTAAAAAATTATAAAATATATATCTTTTCTAAATATTCGTGGGTATGCGGGTATCCACGTGTATCTGCGAATTTTAAAAAAAATTACATGTAATTTTTAAACAGATACCTGACAAGTAAACAAACAGGTAATGGATTGATATTTTTCTTGCGAATCGGGTTACAGGTAGACACTATACGTGTCCGCTCTGATCCGTTGTCATCTCTAATTACTGTCCTTGTCCTTATTAGAAAGAAGATTAATAACTTCAAAAATAATATAACTTAAAATTTTTGTAATGATTTTGAAATGAAAATGAACTATATTTCATGATCTGACTAGCCACGGAAGCATCACAATCACAACTAAGTCTTAAAAGAATGTTAAGACCATCACAAATCCAAAATCTCATTAAATTCTGTAAATTATTCCACCCTCATTCTTGATTTTATAATCTTCTAGATGTACAATTATTGTTTCAAATAAAATGTATATGCCATAGATTTCATCATATGCTGTTTCAAACAAAATCTATATGTTTCATTTCCATGTGATTTCTAATAAGAAACGAAATCGTTGCTGCAAGACGTTGAGGTTTCTTGAACAAAAAAATTGATATGCAAATATCAATGAATTCAATGTATCATATAAGCAACCAATATTAATATAATTAATTAAATGCAAACTCCATGATTAATTCACAAAAAACATCTAAGATGGACTTTTGAATTTAAGATATAATGCCCTTACCCCCAAAATAAGAGACAGATGAAATAGCCAAATAGGTCATGATCATGAATTTAAAGACATGCCCCAAACATCAGGGCCATAACGATTCCAAAGAATACTACACTGGGGCAAAGAAGCATCAGGTTGAAACAATGCAAATCAATTTTTAATTTGTCGTTTCTCTAAAAATATTTTTCTTTAAATTTTAAGCTGTAAAAGAATGGATTTGAATTTGATTGCCTAAAGGATGTTTTAGTTATGGTCTATCAAGGTGAATAGAGTCTAAACCTGAAATGAAACTCTCTCAAATGTCCATAATTGAATGACGTGTAAACAGTTATTCCTTAAGAAAGAAATATGTTACATTTAAACTTGGATTTACGTAGAAGGTTTAGTTCCATTCCATCCGTAAATACATGTTACAGTGGTGTTTACTTCCGTTCATAAATTCTTGTTTACAATTTTGGGGAACTATGAACAAATAGTATCAAGAATAAAGAAAAAAAGAAGACAAGAAGATGAAAAACTGAGGTTTGCATTGAGAAAAAACTCAAGAAATCACAAAGACCCTTAGCTCGCCTCTGTCCCCTCTTGTGATGCGGGTATCTGAGTCAAGATATGTAACTTCAAATTCACCACTTCCTGTATTGGAAGAAGGCCTCAATGCATCCGGAATTCGAGGCACCTCTAATGGTGGCAACTGTGCTAAATTCCCAGCTGTCTTCACAGTGGTTTTCTCAAATACTATCTTTATCTTTGAAGATCCTGGGACATTTGCCAAACCACAAAACATTAAAAGCCACTCTCAGGACTGTACAATACTGCAAAAGCATGAAACATAAAACCAACCTATAAGTTCAAATTTGTGAGCCAATGTGGCTGTTACTTCAAGGGGTGGTAGTGGCCATGGAGCACCCAACTGAAGCTCCACTATGTTATCAAAATCTTTGCTTAAGATGTCAATGCGTTGAAAAACCTATCAACACAAAAATGCATGAATGCTATAAATATTATGCATAACATAACTAGTAATTGGAAAACACTTGCTGAGATTGTAAACAAACGCAGATGCATAGCACAGACAAGAAAATAAACAAGAAAATATATCATAATCTGTAAAAGTCTAACATTGTTAGAGATCCCCACTAGAGATGTATATAAATGGGGGTAACCTTATTGTGGCATAAATTTTGGGGTTGAATTGAGCCATAACGTAAATTCAGAAATGTCTATCCTAGTGATTGGTATTGAAACTATAAAGTCCTTTCAAGACATCTTCGAATAAGAGGAAGTAGAGTGTTAGGTCTCACATCACATTGAGAAAGAGATAAGGCAAAAATAATGGATATAAAGAGGTCTTGAACTAGAATTTGGTTGGGAAGTGAAGAAACCTGTCCAAGAGTTATGGGAAGGAGTCTTCCAATGGGAGGTCCAGGGCGACTACCACCTAGAGTTCGAGATGAGAATGCACTGCTATATATGAGTTTCCATCTTCCTTGCAATTTATCAAGACCATCGGAAAGATCCACAAGTCCTGCAGCAGCCTCAAGTTCCTTAGCCGCACCGTCAGCCTTTCGCAGATCATCTTCATTAGCAGCAAGACCTCTATTCAGCCCAGAAACAGCACTCTGCACTTATTTAATGCTCAACTCAACCATAACAAACATAACCATAACTAAAACCACAATCCTAAGATGCCGACTCACCAGCAGATTCAGCTTCAGAGAGGAGATGGAATCAGAAGTGTCCCCAGCGTAGCCGGAAGAATATGCAGCAGGTTCAGCCACGCCCACGGCAGATTTGACCAGAAAAGAAGGCCTGCGCTGGGAAAGTTTTGGCGCGAGAAGAAGAGTGTTGCATCGGAATCTGTGAAAGGAAGAAGAGGAAAAAGAAAAGGGTGGAGGGTGGGGAAGAAGGTTGAGGGAAGCCATGAAGAAAGGGTGGGTTTGGGAATGGGAAAGTGTGGAATTTGGAAGAGATTTTTGTAGAAGGTATGTGATTGAGATTTGGGTGAGAAAGACAGGCCAAACACAGAAGAACGGGGTCTGAATGGAACACGCTGACAGAAAGAGGTGTGACTTTTTCTATGGTCGCCTCTGAGTGCCACGTAATGCTTTAACGTTTTTTTTTTAAATGTTTATTAAAAATCAAGCCACTGTTTATGCATTGCCTACTTTTTTTTTTAAAAAAAGAAAAAGAAATTTGAATAAACTTGAATATTATTGATCATTGATAAATACTCGCGATAAAGACTTTTTATGTAAAATTTATATATATAATGTCAGTATATATTTATAGAGATGTAAAACCATTATTATAGTAAATAATATTCGAAGGTAGATACTATGTGTCTAAACATTAACCTAAATTGCCGAAATATCTCAAACACGTTTGACTTGTAAGTCATTTAATCATAATTTACTTGGCCTAAAAATATAAAATACCATTTGCATTGAATGCAATTTTTAATTATATTAGTGAGATAACTTGACTAAGCAAAGGCTATGGATTCCTTTTGAAGTCGTATTCATCTTCTATACATTCTTATAAATATAAAAATTCTCACCTTGATGTTTCAGTTTTTTTTAATACTTGTATAATTTTAAAATTACTTTTTGAATAACAATTAAAGTGGAAAAAACTTGAGAGATAAAAGACATAGGACTCAAATAAGATACAACTGGAAGGACAACGGCAAAATAAGACGTAGAAAAACATGCCATAGACTTATGACATTTTATTTTTACACATCCTATAAAGGTGCAAAAAACAACATTGAGGTGCAGAAGAAAATAATACCTCAAGGATATTTTTTAACAAAAGCCCATCAATCCGCCCTTTCGGACCTTCCTTCTTTTGGTCCATCGTCGGTGTTGCCAACTTGCAGCCAATAATAAATTCTGTCATAAAATATTTAGGGGGCTTCTCCCTGCAACCCCCAAACCTTCTCCTGTATTTCCAATAATTACTCTTTTGACTCTCTGTTTTCTTCACCCCCAAACCAACTCCACCGCCTTCTTCTCCTCCCGCTTCTCCTTCTCCATCCTCTCCTCTCCCTCCTGCCCCTCCGGCGAAGACGTCGCCTTCCTCATCGCCTCCTCCACCCACTTCCCTGCCCTCTCCATGGGCCTCCCCCAACCCTCCCCCAGCTCAACCTCCTTCGCCACACTTTGACCCCTCCCTCAGCGATATTAACGACAACCACGTTTTTAATTTCAATTTTTTTTTAAAAACGGATTTCGGAATCCGTTTCATATTTTTCTGAAACGGATTTCGATATCCGTTTTACAAATTTTAATATATTTTTTGTGAAACGGATTTCATAATCTGTTTCAGAAAAGTATGAAACGGATTCCGAAATCCGTTTCACAAATTTTAATTTTTTTTCTAGAAACGGATTTCGGAATCCGTTTCATACTTTTCTGAAATGGAATTTGAAATCCATTTCATACTTTTCTGAAACAATCCGTTTCACAATTTTTTTTTGTGAAACGGATTTCGGAATCTGTTTCATACATTTCTGAAACGGATTCTGAAATCCGTTTCACAAATTTTAATTTTTTTTTGTGAAACGGATTTTGAAATCCGTTTCATACATTTCTGAAACGGATTCCGAAATTCGTTTCACAAATTATTTTTTTTGTGAAACGGATTTCAGAATCCGTTTCATACTTTTTTGAAACGGATTCCGAAATTCATTTCATAAAAAAACATGAAAATTTATGAAACGAATTTTGAAATCCGTTTCATACTTTTGATTAGGGTCAAAAGGGTAATTATTGAGGGTACAGGAGAATGTTTGGAGGTGCAGGGAGAAGCCCCCAATATTTATTAAAACATATTTCTATAATTGAAATTTATTATCACAAAATTTGGTGGATTTCATAACTTATTTAATCATGACAGTATTGTAGAAAACAAATAAATATATGAAGAAGAGGATTGTGTAGTATTGTAAAAAACAAACAAATACACACAAAGCTAATCTTAGAAGTCACAAGTCAATAGGCCCAAAACATGAATCTATGCTAACACTCCTTCAAGCTCACAATGCTATAACAAAATCCATTGAGAGTTTGTAAAATAAAAAATGAAAGCGTAAAATGAAGTACGACTTGATGAACAAATGATAAAGATATATTGTCAAGTTGAAGATGATAACGAGTAAAAGGACAATTTGTTTCAATATGCTAGTTCGTTCATGAAAAACAGAGTTGCAAGTAATATGAATAACACTTTTATTGTCAAAATGTAGAGGCACAAAATCTTTCAAATAGACACTCATATCTGCAAGTAACCAACGTAGCCAAATAATCTGACAGGTAGTCGAAGTCATGGCGCGATCATGTTCCAATCCACATCACAATAGGCACGCAAGTTTAAAGACGACGTAGAAGAAAGCAAAAGAAACTGAAACTGAATGCCCCAAAGACATGAGAAAACAAAGAACAATACCCTTATGAACTATTGTGGGAGCTAAAATAGACTCACTGACAACATGAACAACATGTGTACATTAATACACAAAAAATAATCATCTTAACAAGTCGTCATAACCAAATCAAATATAAAACAAAAATAAAAAAATGAAGCACACAGTGGAAGCAATGAACAGAACATGATACAAATCCAATATTAGAGAATTATAAATACCTTAAAATGGTTTAAAAAACACAAACCTACAATATGGACATATGCTAACAAGTCTCTTATGTTTTTTTAATTTTTTTGATAAATGTTAGCCAATTTAAAATAATTGCTAAAAAAGTGTGCCAGTAGCACTCTGATGGAATTGTCATGGAGGTGTTAGATTATGCATATTGACATACCAATCATAAAGAACATCAAATCATATCATACAATAAATTATTCCCAATATATTAAGAGCAAAATGCGAAAGCATACCTGATTAGTTATTAAAAATAATGTAGATGAACGAGTGGTACCTGATCTTCTATCTATAGGACACCTGAAGGTTTTCTCTTGATTTTCTCTTCTTACGAAGAGGAAGAGAAATGAACAAAAATAATAATACATATTGTCCTTACAGATGAGAACCATAATCCTTTACGTAACTTCTTTCAATTATTTCCTTAATTTTAATATTTCTAATTTGCTCTTTTATCAAATTAAAATGTTGTTAGTATCTACATAGATAATATATCATGACACACACATATATATATATATATATATATATATATATATATATATATAAAGCAAAGCCAAATTAAAGTGAGAAACTTGTGTCATGCTTCAAGTCTAATGATAATATAATGAGAAGCGTGTGTTAACAAATAATGAGAACTTTAAATATAATTTAATCTTATAAAAGTATATCATAAGATAAAGCTGTATTCATTTATGCGTTATAAATTTATCATATTTGTAATCAAATGTAGGATTTTCGATCCATTCTCACGTATTGAAACGTATATATTTCGAACATAATAGTGAGTTGAAAGAATAGTGACATAGTTTCTTTTCCATTTCATATGATGTGTGTCTGCAACGTATTAACTAGGTGTTCACATTAAAGAGAGTGCGACAAATTGGTAAAATTTGTTGAAAGAAATAAAGTGCACAACTCACTTTTAAATGTGGCTACAGGAGTAGCTATGGTAGTAATAAAGGATCATTATATTCATATAACATCAAAATAGATTTTCTATTTTTTAAGTGTAAAAATGGGTTGGAATCCGCAAGTCAATTCGGCTCATCACAAGTTTGGGTTGGGTTGAGTTGAAATTTTTTTACAAATTTCGATATAGGTTAATTTTTAACCTGACACACCCGGGTTGAATCCGTAGTGAGCCGGGTTGGCTTACCAACCCGCAAATAAAGGGTTACACAAGTGTTCTTTTGTTAAATTGGACTTCGTATTTTTGTGATTTTGGTTTGTATTTGGATTGTATTAAAGTTTATTTAGATTTTAATTAGAATTATAATCTAGTTTTGACTAAAAAAAAGTAAAAAAGTTGTATTTTTGAATTAAATGAACCCGTGAGCCAACCCATTTAACCCACCAATCTACGTTGAGTCAAGTTGAAATTTGTTTGACTTATTACTAAGTGAGACAGATTGGATTAACTCACTAAATGATCAACCCGTTGTAAGTCAAGCCAGCTCGAGTCAAATTACCCGTTTTGACAATATACTATTTTCTCTTTATTTGACCAATATAAAAGGGCATGGGAGAATCAATGATTGATTTAAATATACATACCCGTTTGGTGGTGTTTCATTGATTGGTGTATGAAGAGGATTTTAATGAAAAGCTCTTGCATTGTTCACACTTATTTAAACTCTACTTCTTCAAAGTACAACTTCACTCAATTCTGGGCAACAACATGGGTGCAATTAATACACACAGTCTTTTCCTTCTCTTCTATAGTTCATTCTACCCAAATTGTCAATATGTATATATAATTTGTTTTAAAAAATTTAAAAGCTGCTAATTAGTTTTTTTTTTAAGAATAAATAATTTATATTATAAAAGACCTGCAGTCTACTCAAATGTAGGGACCTCAACTATTTAAAAGAAAATATTGGGATCAATAAATTAGTGTTGTACAATTTTATTTTGTGCTAATAAAAGCTCATAATATTAAATCATAAAGAAAAGGCAAATATATAAAGCTTGATGATCTTAAAACGTTAGGAAAGACAATTCGTGACATTTACGGCCTTTGGATTAAGAATTTAGTAATTTCTAATATATATATATATATATATATATATATATATATATATATATATATATATATATAAGAAATATGTTAAATTTGATTTTTGTTAAAACGATTATTTATTTTTTAAACTAATTTGTTTGAATAAAGTAATTTGAATTTATTAAATTTTAACTATTGATTTGAGTATTTTAATTATAATTAAAGTTAAAAATATAATTAAATCTTAAATAATTTTTAATAGAATTACATATAACCTTAGTTGACATTAAGTAAAAAAAAAAGTGTTTGACATCAATTGGAAAATTCTGTTAATATTAGTTAAAAGAATATAGTGATTAAAAAAATTAACTTTCATAAACATATGTAAAAATTAATATTAAAATTATGGCAAAAAATGTTATCATATAAAACATGTGTTTCTATATTTTAGAAGTTATCTGTTACCTTCACGACTTAAAGTCGTGTTAGTCTTGTCCAAGCACAACCTTGATTAAATGTAATTCATTAAAATTGAGGTGTTTGTTGATTCTTAGAACTTCAAATTAACACTAAAGTCATACAATGAATGTATAACTTCACTTCAATATGATAAATGTTATCTAGGATGGTGATGACTTCTTTACAACAAAATCATATATACTTAACAAAATTTATCTTTAAACATAATTTTTTTTAAAAAGGAAATTCATACCTCTAATTTTGAAAACCAAATTGACTTATGCGGATAAAAAAATCATTATCAAATTGATACACTCATACCAAAGTATGTATCATCTGAGTAATTAAATCGAATCATATATTATGTATAATATAATAACACAAATTCATTCTTAAATTTAACTTATATATATATATATATATATATATATATATATATATATATATATATATATATATATATATTTATACATTAACAAATGATCTAACACGATAAATTCAAACAAATAATTAATTTTGTAATATAAACTTCGAATAATTTATATAATTTAAAAAAAATCATTTTTATATCTAACTTATGTGAAATTTATAACTATATATATGTATATATATTAAGATATTGATTTAAAAAGATGGTATTATTTAATTATTTTTGGAGGAGGGGCTATTTTACGTACGCTAACGAATCTAAAGACACTGTACTATTCATGCCCTCTCCCACAGGACCCTCTACAATCATCAAATGCCTTCTTCACCTTTCACTGCTGCACTGCCACAAATTCTTGAGTGCCCTTCGCTTCCAAAAACTTGTTAAAATATAGTTAAAGAATGACGTATAGAAGTAGGCCAAAAAAATAAAAAATAATGAGATTCGAGAAGATTCATATATTTAATTCACTACTCAAAAATTTTAAATAATAAATTCATCAATTTTGCATATACTAAATCTTTTTATTTTGACTTAATATAAAATTTAAATGTATATTAGGATTTCTCAACTAAGTTAAATAGATACTTGTGTTTTAACTTTGGATGGAAAGAGAAGAGCAGGGAAAGAAACATTTTAACCAAAAGTTCTGGCATGTACCCAGTAACAATCAATACAGCTTCTTCATGACAATAGTTTTGGTAGTTGGTGCAAATCAAGAAAAAAAGAAGAAGAAGCTATATTTGATTGACTTAGTGGTTAAGATTTATTTCAATATTTATGCAAGCGTATAGGCCAACATTCATTTTAAAATTTATACCGATTCATGCATTTCAGTCTTCTGCCTTTAACTTGAGGTAGGGTTAGTTATGTTACTTTAGAATGCAAATTTTCTTGAAGGAAGTTTCAGAAATCAAATATAAAATAGTAACTTCCCTTTATAACAAAAAAACAGAGTTTATTAAAGTTATAAACTTTTACAATACAAGGAAATAATTTTTTTTTTATAAATAAAGCACATACATTAAATTGAGTTAATACAAAAACTGAATTTTATTTTACAGTTTAAACAAAATTTTAATTTGTGAGAACTTTTTTTCGTTAGATATATAGGCGATATCAATAAGACATTAGTCTAATCCAACTCATCTTTAAGAGATTGACACCACTTTTAATCAAAAATCTTAAGACAAAGAATTTATGAGTCTTCGTCTCAACTTTCTCATTTTTTATTTGATGTGTGACTTAGACTCACACTTAAATTCTCAACAATATTATAAAATTAGATTTAAAAGAATACATAAATTAATTATAATTTAAAAAAAATTATTTATTCATACTATATATATATATTTACATTCATAATAAATAATCTAAACAACTTAGCTGATTTTGGAAAAAAAAGGGTTTTAAATGGAAGGCGTTCCATTCGAAACTACACTCTTGTGGAAGCATATTAGTGTTTATTTTATAGTTTTTCTTACCTGTCTTTGGTTAATGATAGAAGAAAAGCATGCACTCTGTGTATATAAATACAACACATCTTGATTACTGAATTGCATAGCATAGAGTGGTGGTTTTTGCAGAGGGAGAGAGATGAAGAGAGAGTGTCATCCTTTGCTGAGAGGAGGAAGAAGACACACTACACATTCTCTTTCTTCACCTGAGATGGAATCACTTAGAAGCATGTGTGAGGCTCTGTTTCCTCCTCTGCACTTGGAACATTTGGACGCAACAAAACACAGCACGAAAAGCGAAGCTGTGCAACATTTCTGGAAATCTTCAGCCTCTGAATTCTCCGTCCCTCAACAGGTACCACTTCACATCTTTCTTTGCTTATTTTTATATAATAATGATACCAGAAAGTTCAATATTTATCTTGTTCATGGAACCATAATCAAATAGATTGTGTGGGATTGATTTTGAATGGGGAGAACGAGGGTTAGAAACTGACAACAATCTTCAGAGACGCATGTGTAGGAGAAGATAGAGAGAAAGATTTTCAAAAACTTGTGGTTCATATATTGTTTTGTTTTATTTGTCGGTGGCATTACCAAAATTATTAACCTTGAAAGTTGCATTTTTTTAACGTTTTTGTCACATCTTCTATGGTATCCTTAGCAAGTGCATGTTGGGTTACTATTCAACATTGAAGACGACAATCGTCTACCACTTTCTTTTTCTTTCAATTTCAATTTTTTTTTCCTGATTCACAAAAATTTGATGTTGTGTGATTAAGTTCTTTGAATATACTCAAAATTAGTTAAGTTTTATGCCAATTTCAAAACTAATTTTAATTATTTAATTTTATTAATCATTTACGTATTTTTTTTTTTAAATTCCATTTCATTAAAACCATATGAAAAGACATTTTAAAAATATATAAAATAAAAAATAATATAACTAAAATATAATGATATTTTAGTTCACACTTTATAACTTTTTTTTACTTATATTCAGTTTGTAAGAAATATTACAACTATGCAATAATTTCTCACCCGTAACTTAAATATATACAAAACAATTTAATTAGCCAAGCAAGGTATTAAGAAGTTACAACGAATCGATAAACTCAGTTATATTTTTGATATTTGAATTGAATTTTATTTAACACATTCAACTAAAATTGAGTTATAATGAAATCATGAATTTTAAATTATAAAAATCCAGCTCAATTCGATGTAATAATAAATATTTAATATTTGTTTAACAATATTATAAAAAAACCTTTATTATATTTACTATATAAATAAGTATGATTTATATATATATATATATATATATATATATATATATATTATAATATTTTCTCTATCTTATAATGATTAAAAAATATTTATATTGGTGCATTTTTCTTAATGAATAATTTTTTTCTTCCTTTAAGTCCACCCAACCTAATATAATGGAATTGAATGGAGTTAGATTATTAATTAATAAAGCCAACTCAAGAATCCAATGAAATTTAATTGTTAAAATATTTAAAAAGATAAATTGAACTCAACTTCCACCTAACCAGTAACAGTACACCTCTACCATTCAGGTTTTGTGTTTATTTCTATTGTATATGACTGTATTAAATGTTCAGAGTTTTTAATTATTTTTTTCCATAAAAAGAAAACTTTTTCTTCCTCACCCATCCATAAACAAAGTTGTTATATTTTATTTTTATTTGAAGGAGACAGAAGGCATCTCCTCCATATGTTATAAATGGAATTGAATGATATTCGTGATTATTATCATTTTTATATTTTTTATCACAACTTTTTATGAATCTACCGACTTCTGCTTCCTTAGTTAATGAGTTTCTATCGGCTCATCCATCCACTTGTTACTACTACTGATATTTTAAAACATATTCAATCAAGTTTAAAAATCAAGTAAAAAATATAATATGTACTTGAGCATATGCAATATTTTTTGTTACATTAACTACACTTAAAAAAATTGTTAACTAAATAAAAATATAATATCTATCCGTGATCATTATACTTTTTTGATAAATAAAAATATTTCCGACTATCAAAAATTCATTAGTGAAATATTTAATCGATCAATTTTATCTTCGTATAAAAGAATTTGTCATACAACTAAAAATAGTTGATAATCATCAAAATCTGTAACTAAATATTGTGTTTTGGTTTCTGTTTTCTTCTTCCATTTCTTTTTTTTTTCTTCTTCCTCCTCTTCATTGGTTGTAGGTCATTACTGCATTGTTGTTATTGTATGGAATTTGGATTTTTTGTTAATTTTTTCTGTACTATTTTTCTATTATGTTTTTATAATACATCGATTACCATTAATTTTAATATTTTAAAATATATTAAAAAAATATTTAAAATATTAATTTACTGTATTTTTAATACTGAGGACAACATTAAAAAAATTAATAAAAAATCTGGACTTGCATACATGCATCCTCTTACTCTTCCTTCTTTTATGTTATTGTTGTTTTTGTCATTGTCATTGTTGCCATTGTCTTCTCTCGGCCTCTTCTTTTCCCTTCTCCTTCTACTCTTCTTCTTTCTTCTTTTTCTTCATTTTCAATTAATTTATAATAAATATTTTCTCAGATTTAACAGAAAAATCGCCACTCATTTTATTAACTAATTTTTTAATGAATTTTAAAATATATATTTATTCACAAATTTAATAACACATTTTAAAAAATATATATATTTATCCACAAATATATATTTTAAAATTGTACATTTTCTTGTAGTGTTAATATATTGGTTAAAGGCAAATAGTTAAACATAAAATATTATAAAAACAATATCAAAACTAAAATAAATATATTATTATTAATTTCTTGAAATATAATAATGAGTTAATGTAAAATATTATTAATATTCATAGTATGATAAAAAAAAAGGAGAATGGAAGAAAAAAAATCAAGTCAATAAATAACTAAACTTACATAAAAGATTAACAAGGAAAATTAATAATTATTTAAAGGATACAAAAAATAAATAAATACAAAAAGTAAGAAGTTAACAATTTAAAAAATGTTACTCCAAGTAACTTGAAAAACTAACTATAGAAAAATGTCACTTCAAATAGCGTCTCAAAAAACATTAAAAGCTCCAACAATTTTTTTTACCAAACACTGCTAATAAGATCAAACAAAGTCATACATATAAAAGAATTTCTTCAATTTTAAGGAACTTTCAGATAACATAAGTAAGAGGAACATTAGTTTTACTCAATGGTAGAATCTAAAATGTGAAATGTGCACAGTGTGCAGATATACTGATAAAAAGAGCTCTGAAAGAAGCATTGATATTTGTGAGATTGATCCTATGGATGCTGTCAACAAGGTTGGGCACTTTGTTGCTGTGTGGGACTCTCTGTCTGAGTAAGAAATGGCCTTGCATCCACAACTACTCAAATATTTCTTTGGACAACAGAGAAAAGGTTCTGCAGAAATGGTTTAAGCATCGCTTCCTCACACCTGTTAGACTTGCATTCCTTTACGTCAAAGTTCTGTGCCTCTTTGTTTTCTTCTCTCAGGTCATGCCACTTTCTTCATTCACAACTTCTCATTCATGATCATATATATCTCTTCCCTCTTTGTTACTAATTGTGTTAGTAATGGAATATTCCCTTGTATGCAGTGTGATGAGAAGGGTGAAAACCCAGCATGGGAAGCTATAGGATATAAGGTTGACAGTGATGAGATCACGCGCATGGTTCAGAAAGAGAGGCCTCTTGACAAGGGAATAGTGGAAGCTGCGAATGAGAGTGATTGGAGCCTGCCTAAGTCTCTTGCTGAGAAAGGTCTTGAAGTTTCTATAGATGCTGAAAACAATGTCCTTGGAGTAAAGTGTGATGTGGTAATTGTTGGGTCTGGTTGTGGGGGAGGAGTTGCAGCTGCTATTCTGGCAAGTTCAGGCTTGAAGGTGCTGGTTCTTGAGAAGGGTAACTACTATGCCTCCAGTGATTATTCTTCTCTAGAAGGGCCTTCTTTGAACGAGCTTTATGAATTAGGAGGAACTTTTGCATCCTGGGATGGAAAAATGGCGATTCTGGCAGGGTCAACAGTGGGTGGTGGATCTGCTGTTAACTGGGCAGCATCTATTAGAACACCAGATAGTGTGCTTAAGGAATGGGAAAAAGACCACAAATTATCAATCTTTTCCAGCCATGAATACCTTTCTGCCATGGACATGGTGTGCAAAAGGATTGGTGTAACCGACAAGTGTGAGGAGGAAGGGCTCCAGAATCAAGTTCTCAGAAAAGGTTGCAAGAATCTTGGTCTTCAAGTTGACTACGTGCCAAGAAACTCATCAGAACGACATTACTGTGGGTCTTGCAACTACGGTTGTACAAGAGGAGAAAAACAAGGAACAGAGGTCACATGGCTCGTTGATGCTGTGGATCACGATGCAGTGATACTAACAGGAACCAAAGCTGAAAGATTTATATTGGAAAATAACAAGGGAGGGAGAGTGAGAAGAAAGAAATGCTTAGGAGTAATGGCCAATGTTTTAACAAATAACGTCACTCGGAAACTGAAAATTGAGGCCAAAGTCACAGTTTCAGCCTGTGGGGCGCTTCTGACGCCACCTTTAATGATCTCCAGTGGATTGAAGAACAAGCACATCGGAAAGAATCTTCATATGCATCCAGTGCTAATGACGTGGGGGTATTTTCCAGACTCAAATTCTGATCTGAAGGGTAAATGCTATGAGGGGGGAATAATAACTTCTGTCCATAAGGTGGTATCCGAGGACTCTAAAGTGAAAGCCATAGTTGAAACTCCAGCACTGGGGCCAGCAGCGTTATCTACACTGGTTCCTTGGGTGTCTGGACCTGACTTCAAAGAAAGAATGCTGAAATATTCAAGGACTGTTCATCTGATCACAATCATCAGGGACAAGGGTTGTGGAGTAGTAAGGAGTGAGGGTAGGGTGCACTATGAGTTAGATGAATCGGACAAAGAGAATATGAAGGATGGAGTGAAGCAGGCACTGAGAATTCTTATAGCAGCTGGTGCTGTTGAGGTAGGTACTCATAGAAGTGACGGACAGAGAATTGAATGTAATGAGAATAATGAAAAGGAATTGGAGAGGTTTGTGGAATCCATATATGCAACAGGAGGGTCAATGTCACATGAAGAAAAATGGAGTATATATAGTTCAGCACACCAGATGGGGAGTTGCAGGATGGGGATGAGTGAAAAAGAAGGTGCAGTGGATGAAAATGGGATGAGTTGGGAAGCAGAAGGTTTGTTTGTGTGTGATGCAAGTTTGCTTCCAACTGCAATTGGTGTGAATCCCATGATTACTATACAATCTACTGCATATTGTGTTGCCAAGAGAATTGCAGCTTTTCTGGGAACAGGATAAAGTTTGATTCTTTGTTCTTTTTTATACAACCTACCATGCCCCTGCCAATGTAGATGAATAAATTATGGTGCCACAACACACTACAATAGGTTGTTTGGAAGTTTGAACAAGCATGTGATTAGTTACATTATAACCATTTTCCAATTTTTTGAGTTTAGATTCTTGAATCATTTCTCAGAATGTCACTTATTCGTTTCAGCTTGTCAATTTCAATGTGCCATTTGAAACAAGGAACTTTTCACATGGATATAAAGAGTTGGACATGGTTAATATCAGAGATACACCTACCCTCTATATTTAGGATACTGGTTAAGAAATGAAAGATGTTTTTTTGTTGAAAATAATATAAAAACATTAAAAAAATCGTAAAAGAAATGTATCTTTTACCTGTTTCGATAACAAAAAATCTATTTTTAATTCCTTAATTAGAGTTTACAAGACACTGGTTCACCTTTACCATATCCAAAATGCAAGACACTCGACGACCCACATGTGTCCGACACGTATCAGCCTCTTCTGTTTCCATTTTCTGACACCAATGAATCACAATTCGTAACGGTAATAACGGTTGCATCTTCTTCTCTACAATGAAACCTTCTTTCATTGTCTGCTTCTCTCAAAAACACCTTCTGCTAACCATCCGTTTGTGCCTCTATCGGATACATCACATTCTTTTGTGTTACAACAACATCAAACATGTTTTACTTCAAATAAATTTTGTTTATTTAACATAGGTTTTATAAAATAAAAGAGATGACAAATTGATTTAGGGAAGCTCCCTCCGCTTATCTCATCGAATTTTATTATTGTTAGAGACAGGAAGAGAAGAGAGAATGAGATCTGCGTGGTTCTTACAATATCTTTCCAAGTATAAATATTTTTTAATCACTTTTTTTATTGCTTTAATATGTATTTTAATCACTAATAGCTATTCCAGTTTCTGTTGCAAGGATTTTGAGGTTTCTGTGTTGTGGGGTTGATTGTATTTTGGCATGTTGACGTTGCCTCATGATTTTGCAGGAATTTGTGAGCTCTGCAGCTTTAAAGACAGATAATTAGGTAAACAAATAAACCAGATGGAGAGGAAAATGTCTAGCTTCTGGGGTCCGGTTACATCAACTACAGATTGCTGTGAAAAGAATTACGAATATTCATCTTATATTGCAGAATTTTATAACACAATATCCACCATTCCAACCATTCTTTTGGCTCTTGTCGGTCTTATAAATGCTTATAGAGAACGGTTTGAGAAAAGATTTTGCATTCTTTATGTAACAATTATGGCACTTTCCATTGGAAGCATGTTGTACCATGCCACGCTACAGCGTGTGTAAGTATTGAACTCTATCAATTTCTGCAGCAACTTATATAAAGTTTTGTTTGGTGATTTTTACTTTTTCATGTTGTTTGAGTTATTCAGCGTCATGCAAAATGAGTTTGGCATTTTGTATAAACGTTGGGTGAATATTTGAAGAATTCTTATTTAAGGTGATTGCAATGGCCACATCATATTCATACATTAGTCTCATATCAGGTCAAAATATTGATTTTGGTATACATGAAGAAAACATTGAGTTATTTTTCCGGCATTTATCAACAATTGGCACTGCTTTTCCTGGCTCAGAAAGAGAGTATGATGTATTGTTAAGTTTTGGGTGAGTATTTATTTATTGTTGAGTTGTTGCACTTTGATTTAGGCAACAACAGAGCGATGAAACTCCTATGATGTGGGAGATTCTGCTATACATGTACATCCTGTATTCCCCGGATTGGCACTATCCTCGAACAATGCCCATCTTCCTATTTGTGTATTGTGTTATCTTTGCCATTGTTCATTCGGTGGTGCGTTTTGGAATTGGGTTCAAAGTTCATTACATCATTATCTGCCTCCTCTGCAGTCCAAGAATGTACAAGTATTACATTTATACTGATTGTGTGCCTGCAAAGCGCCTGGGAAAGCTGTATGCAGTTACTCTTCTATTGGCAGGTTTGTGTTGGATAGGCGATCATGTTTTCTGCAAGCAAATTTCTAGTTGGCCAATTAATCCACAAGGTCATGCTTTGTGGCATATCTTCATGGGTTTCAATTCCTACTTTGCAAACACATTCTTGATGTTTTGTCGGGCTCAACAACTTGCCTGGTCTCCAAAAGTTGTCCATGTAATGGGTGTCTTGCCCTATGTCAAGATTGAGAAGCCAAAACGCCAGTAAAAGAAAACAATACAAGATGAAAATGTTTCAGTCATCATACATTTGGGTAAAGAGTAGTTAGGTATCAATGTTCTTGGCCTCTTTTTTTTTTTTTTTTTTTTTTTTAGAGTTTTTTTCTTTTTTTTTTTTTTTTTTTTTTTTGGTTTAGAGTGGTTTACATAATGATTTATTTGTTTTTCGATATTCTGTTCTACACCTAGGACTTGTACCATACTTATGCCACAATACTCGATGCTTGTTTCACATCCCGGCAAAACTCCATTGATGACAACCAAAAATTTTGTAATATTGGTTGTTGTTGGATTTAGTTGAATCATCCCACATATTTATGTAAAATTTTGTTTAACCCTTTCTGGGTGATTTAGTATGTTATTTGTGTGGAGCATTAAACCTCAAACTCAGTTTGATGCTGCTTTAAAACTCGTTAGATCAGTATAGTGATAAAAGGTTTGAATAGTTGCTAGAAAGTCTTGAGTGCAAATATAGTTGCAACTAAACCAATGTTTTTAAAACTAGCCTGGTTTTTCAACTGGACAGGCTGTTTTATTCATCGTTCAATAGTTCAACTGTGAAGTATTAATACAATTGTTATAATAATTAAATGATGTTAAAAGTATAATGTCATAATTCTGTGATGTTGAAAACTAAATTAAAACATAAATTTATAGGTTTTTAACATTTAAAATACATATAAAATTACAACAAAGCATGTTATCGTACTTCAATTAAAGTTTCAGAAATAGATATCAATAAAGTTTATATGGAGAATAAAAAAAAATATTTCAAGTTTCTTAAGAAAATTTAAAATCATGTACTGTTAAATAATTTTATATTAAGTTGGTTTAGACCAATTTTACCTGGATCCCAAAACAGAGGTTGACACCATTGCATTGCTTTTAATGGTATAACTTTCTTTAATAAAGTAGGCGGTTAGGAATGTGATATTTAACGTTAACTTTTGTCTAGAGCCACTTCGTTAAGATTCTTTCCAAAGCTAGATGGGGAATCATTCTATCCACTGAGAAAGTGCATCGAAGTTCATATTCATTTTATAGCTACGAAGTTCTGGATGTTGATGGATATAAACATGATTTTCATTTGGAGAAAAATTATACTTCATTCCCAAAGGAATTCCCACTGCCTGGTTTTACATATGGAGAGATATTGCATATTTTTCGGCTTGCAGGAATATAAGATCCTTCAATTTCTTATAATCGAATCATTATCTATTCATCAACTAAAGGAGGTTTTCGTTCCAATTGCAACAGTGCTGACGGTCGAGTCACAAATTGAATTTCAAACATACCAAAGAATTAACCAAAATTTGCATTTGTTAAGGAATCCGAGGCATGCCAAAACTACACAGTAGCTGTCAACAAAATAAAAACGAAAAAAACACCATAGAAATGGGAATATATATATATATATCCTGTCAACATATAATTAGGGCAGCATTTGATAGTTGACAAAATTAATTGTCGATCGCATTAAAATATAGTATCAAACGTGATTCAAACTACATTTAAGGTAATAGAAAAATATTAACACCCCTCACCACCAGGAATTAAATACAGCACAGGCGTTCATATTCAGCCACCATGTGAATTATTTATATTTAAGATCATGAGTGAACGGTAGGTGTTCATGCAAAGCCATCAAATAACTATTCAACTATAGCCAGAAAAACAGAATGGAACTAACGGTAAACATACACTATGCACATCTTGACAGCTTCCGGACCTTCGATTAGTTTCACTCAAAAGATAGAAAACGCTTGTACAGATGTATGTAAACGAATACAATAGAAGGTGAGAACAAATACACCTCTCCATGATGAATCTAAGATTTTGGAATCCCCTGTTGTAAAATTTCTCCAAGCCTCAAATATAGAGCTTCTTGTTCATTGAACGACAGGTTGATTAATATCTGAAATGACCAGCGGTAGATCCACAAATTAAGCATCTTAAAATGTTAATAGATAGAAATATAAATTATACATTGTAAAATAAACATAATACCTGGTCCAAAATCATTTCAACCGAGAGACTTTGTTGCACAACAAATGACTGATGATATATATATGCAAACACGGCCATAACCATCTACAGCAAGACAAATTAGTCAAATTTTGCTCGTCATATAGAGACACATACACACATATACTCATCCCAGTCCTCGATTCAAAAGGTTGTGTAATGTCAACCCAGGTATATTTCCCCAGAGAGAGATTTGGGGTATGAGTTTCGTTGTCAGGGACAAAAAACAGTAGTTTGTGTAATATGAAGATTAAAAGTTGCGCACAAAGACAAATAAACATATAAAATCCCAAGTATTTAAAAATTATTGATTAAAATAATTTTCTAGATTGAAACATAAAGATAGTCTACCTGGCAATCCATTCTGTCAGTAATTCCACCATGTCCAGGAATACTATCACCAAAATCCTGCAAATTTGAGAACACAAGGCAAGTTTGTTTATGCTTGATCAAAATGGCTGATATTTGCGGTCTTCCATATTAGAAACACAATTGCATACCTTTATTTTAAAAGCCCTTTTAAAACCACTTGCAAAGAAACCTCCAAAAGGTGCAATAATCGAAGCAAACAAGCCAAGACATAAAGCATGCCATTGAACAGGTAGGATGGATACCTCCTTCCAAGGAAACTGTATAAAACAACATGTCGCAAGTTATGATTTTCAGATGTTCCATAAACCTGGATTGGCAACTCATGATTACAGAATAGTCACATCTTATATGCTGAAATGTAAAGTGGAAATAGAAAATCAGAGTGGTTGTTAGAAAATTTAGTTTTCTAAAACTATTAAGAATAGATATGTTTTGTAGTGGCAACTATCGGCGCGTTTGGATAAACAACATAACTGCACGCCTATTGAATGAGTGCTGATTACATTATAAGCTCAAAGGCCTTTTTGGCTGGAATATTCCTAAAGTACTTTTAAGAGAAAAAAATAAGAAAAATTAGTTCAGGTTCTCCATAAATTAAGACTAGATTATGCATAAACTAATTTATAAAAACTCTCATTTAACTTCTCCAAAAATTAGAATTTTGACTAATGTTAAGCTAGTTTTTACCTATGAAATACTTTATTTCATATTCTTCTTACTTTCTTCTTCTAAGAGTACTTTTAGAGAAGCATACCCAAACAGGCCTTAAGGACTATACTGAAATCACAGACTAGCAGAGCACTCAAGCTCATTTACGGTGTTTCATAATCTATTTTGTAAAACTTTTTGGAATACACTGAAAATATTGTATAGCAGGTTTTTGGAATAAGCCCTTTTATTTATCGGTTTACACAAGTATTTCTGTCATAAGACCACCCAATCTCTTCCAAATATTCCTTTTATACAAGAACAATGACGGTTAAAATGAAATATCCAAATCTGGATTTCTTTAAACTCATGATAAAAATTTGCCCAGCTAATTACCTAAAGACTGGGTCAATTTGAGTCAGACATTGGCTGGGCTATGCAACTCACTGACTTCTCAACCTTATCAGTAATTTTCACATTCTATACTTTTTAAGCTTTTTATTCTCTAAGAAAAAATTGAGGATACATTTTGTTATTTGAGGCATCAAATTGTACTTTTGGTGAATATTTTTACCAATATGGCCATGCACATGCACACTGTCAAGTAGATAATAATGTAGGTCATAAGATTCAAAATTCAACTGAATTTCAAGTGCTTACCCAGTGAGGGATCCATCCTGGTAAGGAGTAAGATTCTGGCTTAAACAGAGGACCAGGATCACAGTGAAGCCAACCAGTTGATAAATCCTGCATGTTATTACCAAAGAGATGTGAGCATTAGTCAATTTAATGTTGAATAACGCTTTACAATATGTAAGTTAGTTGTGGTATGCATTACACAGCTACCTTCCTTGGACAAGTTAGCCACTGAGAATGACCCATGATGTCAGCAAGCTACAAAATAAGATTTCAAAGATAAATATTATCATCTAGCTCATAACAACTTCATTAATGTATAAACACTCAAGCAAGAACTTAATTGCCACAAATGGTGATTCTGAGCAAGCTCTTTGACAGCTTATTTAGGCTGTAACAACCATTTAATAATGCTATAATTAGAGGAATATAAAGTATTAATAAGTGACTCATGTTGAGTGACAAGTGACAAACCCCCTACCAAAAAAATCCTAATAGTTTTGTACCGTCAATAACAAATTGAAATTGTGCTCACCATAAATGCAGAGATGATGGTGGTAACAGATGCCCCAATAAAACCCTCCCAGGTTTTCTTTGGAGATAACTTAATCAAAGGGGTTTTACCAAAGAAGAAACCAAAGATATAAGCAGCAATATCATTAATGACAATAAGTGTTGCTGGGAGAAGAAACCTGTACAGTAGTCCAAATGTTAAATAAAACAAGCAAGACATCAACATCAATACAATTAAAAGCAATGGGGGCAGGATATGACTTATTTCCTATAATAGCAGTGACCAAACAATAAATAAAATGTGTGAACAAGATGATTCTGTGGAAACACATAGAAATGCCCATAAAATCACTTTAAATCACAGCAGTTTAATAATGTCAGGCTATCATCACTAAACAGTACAATCTTTTATTGGGAAAAAAGTAAAATAATACCCTCACAATCAACCCAAGCAAAAGCAAACGGGAATGTAATTTAAAAATCAGCCCCCTGCATTTTGAAAAGTTGGCAATCGATCTTGTTTTACTGTTTTATTGTCTCTTATAGTCCTCTTTGATGAGAATATAATTATTTGGTCACCTGCCTAATCTTTTCTCCATCATTCCTATCCTAAGGCCTTGATTCCACCATTTGGGCAAGACCACATAACATCCTGTGTAATTCAGCCAACAAGCCCACAAATTATGTAATTCGTTTACACAATTCCTCGAGGTGATTGTTTTGGCATCAACTACCAGAAAAATAATATTTAAAAAATCATGCATAAAAAGTGTCCACATATGTGAGGAAGAGCATCGTGAAGAATAATACGATTTCATGCAAAAGAGAATCCTCAAAAAGAGGTGAAATTTTTTAGCATAATTATTAAATAATCATTTCCTTTTATGGGTTATATTACCAGAAAATCCCTTCAAAAATGCTCGCCACAGTGAAGGAGGACTGGCCAAATACAACAATTAGAATCATATGTGTCCAAGCATACTGGCCAAATTGGTACTTGTACATCTTTTTCTTCAATGTCAGAATGAACCACATAAATCCTACACTCAATCAATAAAAACGTGCATAAACGAAGTATTAGCCCCCCTACAATGTTGAAAAATGGCCAGTAAATGTAAAAAACTCGCTTGATGTTTGCCACAAATCTAATAGACACATTGCACAAGCACTGGCTAATGAACATTACAAGGATAACATTAATAAAAGTTACCTGCAATGTACAAGGCGTAGCAGATAACCATATGATACTTAATTAGACTGCTCACTAGCCGATATAAAACCATGTCTGAAGTTACAGTGTTAACCAGGCGTGGATTCAGAATACGTCCATAAACAAACAACATTGCAGTGAAGAAAAAATGCCTGAAAGAATAATGTGAACGAAAAATGAAAATGTCACTTAATGATTTAAAAATGACTTTTTAAATCATCATAAAAAGAATGATTGTACTGCTATGTGAGTAACAATTATGAACATACCAGTTTAATAGCCTAAATCCAGGCAGCTGCCTATCTTCATGAGCTCTCCTGAGTAGATTGAAAAGCTCCTTTGCCATGAAGATTTGAATAACCACTACCATTGCAGTGATGTACAGGTGACCCATATATATTATCAACACAAAGCCTCCAATCATCCATACAGATGAATATGCTCGAATTAGCATGGACTTGTATTTACTTTTGTCGTTAACAAGTAACTGGGTCCCATTTGCTTTGCTAACTTCCGGGATAACCTAATATAAAGACATCATAAAATTAACTTCAAATAGTATACAGAAAATTTTCCAGAATGATACTGCAAGGATTCAGTTCACATCATTTTCATTGAAACTAATCACATCAAATTCATCTATGGAGATAGCAACATTAAGAAGGAACCAAATAGTAATAATAAAAAAACACAGATTTAAAAAATAAAATACAGTACAATTTATCCATGCTTCCAAGTTTTATATTAGATAATTTTGACACCTTTTCATTTTCTCTTCAATTTTCAGGATGACACAGAGTAGGTTGAATCAATTTCTATAAGAAATCTACGAATACAAAATGCTTTTTGATAAGCAAAAGGAAAAGATGATTAAGTGATAAATCAAACTGTAATTAACTAACCTCATTTGAGCGTTTTCGGTGCCTAATCCGACCACTTGTGGTTGATGGGGAAGTGGTACTAGTATCCCTCTGCATTGGTCTTCAATTAGATTTCACCTTATTGGAAGACAATGTGAACAGCACATGTGTAGCCAGAAAGTAGACACCTGCAGAGTAAAATAGATGAAATATACTCCTTTATATATATGAAGCATAACATATCAGATATGATTCAATTTGTAGAACTTCCAAGCAAAAAAGCTAGAACAAATTAGCTTCCATTATATAGCACAAACTCGGAGGATAACAAAAGCATGAAAAATGAAGGTAACTAACTGTAGACTTAAATTTTAAGCAGGGAAGTTTAGCTAAATGAACTTTTCCAGTGATTCATTTTTCTTTAGTTCAATCCAATAGAGATCTTTATAGTTCACTATAACCATATTATCCACAGCCATTTGAGATTGTGCTATTAACTCGTATCATAAGTCTCATTCACCACTTGGAATAATAATCATCTTCTTCAACATTAGGATACCTACATGATCTTCTCACAGCTCGGATACCAATTATTTACCATTATTAGTCTTATCCCTCTTTCCTATCCGACAAAACATTTTAGTTTTTTATAAAAGAAAAAGTACAGATAATGAGTTTTAGTCATCTGCTCTATGTAATATGAACCAAATATCCGATATAACATTTCTGGAATTATAAAACATAATTTAACATGCAATAAATGCCTAATATGTGCAACTTTTTTATTTTCAAAGTACCATTACCACAGAAAAATCCGTCAGTTCTTTTTCGTTTCACTAACCCAAGCTCAGTGAGAAAAATTCAATCTTTGTCTGAAGCTTTCGTCAAAAACAGAAAATAACGAGAAGAAAAAGAGAAAAATCAAACACAAGCGTAACTTTAAGCTCTGACCGGAAAAGCCAACCAATATTAACTTCAATAAAGAATACATGAGGAATCCCACAACTATCAACTATTTTTGGAATCACTGAATGCACAACATCTGCTCAATCTATCAATTCACGACTTGCGACGACTAAATACAAACGTAGGCACAGTTGAAGAGAGTGGGAGTAGTAGTGGACTAGTAGTCAATCGGTATTCTCCAGGGACTCTTCCTCATAGATAAGTAATATTTATCACATGTTACAAGAACGAAATCACAAATTGACGCCAAACCCGACCCCGGAGTGTTTCCTTAAAGTGTTCCTACAACTCCTAATTTTCAGGAATCCCACATTTTCAACAAGTAGCGAACCCTAACAACATAGTCCACTACCTATTCAATAAAACACATTATCGCACAGCCTTCCCTATTAAAAAGAAGCACTCGCAGTAACCCTACATCACTATTCCACACTCTGGAACAAAGTCAATGTATTCCCTTACCCTATTTATAACTCCTCCGCTGTCTACAAAACCGTTAATTACACAGAGTAAAAAACTCGCAAAGAGTTTCCACAAAAAACAAATGCGCACAACTAAAACTTCATCTTCCTCTATAATTTTTCAAGGCAGGAAACAAAGCAAAACGACGAATCTCGAACATGATACATGAGAAGAGCTTCAGATTCAACATCATAGAGAGTTCCTTGAAGTTGAATCATATCTCAAAGCACAACAAATCACACGAAAATGAAAAAATAAACTGGAGACAAGCATATAAACATGTATAGCGGGCGAGAGTGAGATGGCCAAACAGCACGAAACCTGTTTCCGTTGTGGTGACGTTGAAAGACGGAAAAGACGGAGAGAGTGAAATGAAGAAGACAAAAGAGGAAGACTGAGAAATAATAGCTATCGAAGGTGAGAATAGAATATAAGAAACGCGAAGCAAAGCGCGCACACACACCGTAGCAGTGAAGCCTTATTCGCTTATTCGAAAGTAAGAGAACGAGAAATTCTCTCTTGCCGAAGCACAGCTCACACAGAAGAAGGGTATCATTATTGTGACGGAGTCTTTTTTATTTTTAATACTTTTTTATTACGAAACTATTCTCTTACTTCTTCTTTTACAACAAAAATAATAATATTAATAATATTAATAATAATAATATTTTTCTTTTTCTTTTTCTTTTTTTATTTCTGGTTCAGTTTTACTTGATTCTCGAAGAATCTTTTCTAGAAGGAGAGGTCAATTTGGGTTTGATACTTAAGAATAGTGACTGAGGATTCGCAGGAATATCGATTAGTTTTGGAGCATTAAAAATAGAGCAAAGTAGAAACAAAGGAGATGGATTCCACTTTCGAAATTTTCTATACTTGACAAAAAAAATGCACAAAAACAAATTCTTATGTACATATTTTTATTTCTTTTTATAATTTTATTCAATAATAGTCTAACAAATAATACGTCAACAAATATTACTAATATTCTTGCAAACGCAACCCCAAACAGAAAGAAATATACAGATAGTATCACTTTATTAAGTCAAAGAGAAAAGAAGAAAACTTAGTTTTCATTTTTTTTCTATTTTTTCTCTTCAATTTATTAAATTTTAACATGTATTCCTTCCCTTAAACTCCTTCCTCTCAAATATATACAGGATAAATGAAAATAAATCAAAACCGAAAGAAAACAACCAGATAAAAAGGAGATACAATAAAATATAAACATGTTACTGTTGAAATAAATACTTAAACCAGTCTATATATAAAATAGTTTAACCTTTTTTACCAATAATAAACTTAAAAATAGGCACAATATCACCTGACAAAATCTTAAAATGTGAAGAACAAATCTAAATTATAATCATATTTTGTAAATTTTCACTAAATTTTTATGATTATTAGCGAAAATATACGAGTTTATGTATTCCTAATTTTATTTTTATATGTTCAAAAAGATAAAATGTGAATTTTGTAAGAAGAAAAATTAAGGAGTTCTGTGTTATTTTTCATTTAAGGACTTGTGTGGTTATATATATATATATATATATATATATATATATATATATATATATATATATATATATATATATATATATATAAAAATAAAATATATAAATAAAAATAAAA
>Ga0214545_1002217_pt1 | contig 37414 bp, 18 predicted proteins | sample CNSS4metaG_FD_160064 | JGI IMG/M metagenome (GOLD analysis project Ga0214545, IMG submission 160064) | Root nodule microbial communities from cowpea collected in UCLA plant growth center, Los Angeles, California, USA - CNSS4 | ecosystem: Host-associated > Plants > Roots > Nodule | place: USA...
ATTTAGCATATAAAAAATAACAAATATTCTAATTTATTCAATTAAATATATTAATTAATTAATTAAAAAATATTTATATAATTAAGTATATTTTTAATATATATATATATATATATATATATTAAAAAAAATTAAAACAAAAACTTAAAAAGAAGAATAAGAAGATTAATGTATCATTCTATTTTAAGGACGACATATAATACTAATTTGTTGGTCATCTATATAACATCCTAATAAAAACTAATAAAATAGGATTGTTTCACTGTAGTAGTCAAAGCAGAAGATCTAATGTATAAAGTATATTAATACAATCCTAAAACAGATAAGACTATAAAAGTATAACGTTTATGCAAACCAATTAAAAGACCAATCCTAATTCTAAGCACAGACTACTCACTTACAACAACTCCCACTGAAACGTTATATCAACTTAAAAGATGACTCCTCAACCTCCTGAGGTTCCTCTGACATTGCAACTACATCTGCTTCCACCGAATAGGTGATCATCGCAAAAAAAGACAAATAACACAGAAACACAGAAGAATGATAAGCTAATGTAAACAAGGAAATATTCATATAAAAACTTAACTCAGTTTACCAACATAACACACATAGGCATACATATAATTAGAAATACAATTGACATTAAACTCAATTATCCAGATACATGCAAGTGACATCGGATCTCTTGGTGGCTTGCACTTGTGCATGGTTCCCAAACTTTGCAAAGTTTGGCTTCAATGGGTTATCACCCAACTACTCATAAGGTAAATCTCCTTCGCATCTAGGACTTGATCAAGTCCAGTGATTATGACCTCCTACTACTCCTCACAACATAACTCATTATGCTCTACGTGAGTCTTAATGATTATTAGAGCATCAGTATACCAACCAATACCAAGTCCTTGCATACACTAAAATACCATCATATAGAACTTCTCCTTGAAATTCCTTAAACATCATAACTTCGTATGCTCACACAAAATTTCATACCAATCATCATCTTATATACCCATGTTAGGTGAAAAACGGCAAGTGCACCAGTCGCACGTAGCAAATAATAAATATCGTTCTCTCCACAGGGACTTGTGCAACACATGACAACTCTCACAATTTATAACTCAAATAGACAACAAAGCTCACAAAAACACAAAGAAACTCTTTTTGGTATTTTATCAAACAGTTGGAGTGCAACATAAATTTAACATAGATTATATACAATTGTCAAGACTAGATTTCATTCACTTTATTCTCATGCATTCACAAACATCTCAATTCCAATTTCATGCCGAAATCAACACACAAAAATACTCAAATCCTATTCCTAGCGACTTTGAGTCTATGATAACTCATCAAATTTCAATTCCTTGAATCCTAAACAAGCGAAATCATGCATTAAGTTCAAGAGTCTTAAGATTACTAATGAATCATGTTCTATCCCTAGATACAAACTCCATTAGGCATTCAATTTCAGTTCTAGGTTCAAAAGACATTTTCCAACACCTCAAGAACCACAAATCATGCATGGGTGGCCAAACCAAAGCAAGCATTAAGCATGGAAATCAAATGCTAACATACAAATGGAAAAGCATATGGATTAACATCACAAAATACACAAGAATTTAGTTCATTACATCTAATCTCAACAAATAGGTTTAGCTCTCCATGGTGGAGAACCTAGGTTTTACAAATTAGAGAGATAGGGAAGAGATGGAAACCAAAGAGAAGATGCAAGCCCTCTCCCAAGGTTCTTAGCAACTGGTCCATGCTCCAATTGTGCCTCCCCTTCGCATCAACACCTTCAATTTGTAACCCATCTTCCTCTCCAACCCCAAAAGGGGGAAAAACCACCATGAATGGAGAAGACCCAAGGAGGAGTGGGAAAGTTTCCCAACACCCCTAGCAACCTCCAAGAGGCTCTCCAAGCACCCAAAAGTGTTTCTCTATTGTGCAAAATGAGGAATGGACCAAACCCTCGCGAGAAACAAGTTTAAAAACCCATTTTTTGACATGTCAGTGAGCCACCGCTCAGCCTTGTCTCAGCAGCACTCAACACCAGATTTTGCGAACTGAATGGCGCTCAGCCCCACTTTCCACCGCTCAGCCTTGTCCAGTTTGACAGCATTATGTATTTGAAGCACTAAGCGTGATTCTAGTGGCGCCTGACGTGGGTATTTGCTTCAAAATCAATATTTTCTTGTTCAATCATGCTCCCTTGAGTTCTTGCTTGTTTTCTTCCATCACAAATGCTTCCTATTAACTTATTTAACACACTTAAAAGAGAGATTAGAGGCAAAACAAACATAAAATAACTAAAACACAAAACAATACAAAACACACTAAACTTGAGGATATAACAAGATAAAAGGTAGGAAAGAGTTGATTTATTCTTGACAATAAACGCACAAAAAGATGTAAAAATGGACATTATCAACCCACAATAATAATTTTATCTCAATGCATAGTAATAGGGATTATAGAATCCAGTTTAAGTATACACAAAACATCCAAAGTAACCAAAACAACAAAAACATGCAATTGACACTATACATGAAATACATCCAAACAGTGAAAACCATTTCTCTAATCACATACTTTAAAACAAATATCCCACCGATCAAAATGAAGATTCACGTATCTATAATCAATTGTCAAAATTTCAGTTTAATCTGACGGTTAACGAAGTGAGAATCTTCATTTTATCAATAAGACGCAGTGTTGAAAACTAGGTAGCTCTGAGCACCAGAAAGTGACGCCTAACGTTGATCAATTCACAAAACCAACGCTCAGCGCCAATTGATTCGCAAAAACGAGCGTTCAGCGCTACCACGTGAGACTTAGCGTTGTATCAGATATCAGTAACATCAAATTAAGCTTTTTGAAAAATCTGGACCTGTTTCATTACTCTAATTGGTATTCCTACTATAGACAGTGGTCAAAAAGAGTGTTAAATTATAGTACGTCGCACCAATTAGGTTCATGATCCAACAACTCTATTTTTCTCAAATACCCTCAGTTCAAACAATACAATCAAATTCAATTCAATCGTTTAAAAGATCAACATACCACAATCACAAGCATTGGTAATTCATCATAACATATCAAATACTTCACAATCATACAAGATATGACTCATTAACTCTAAAAGCTATTAGCTTCTCTTACATGTTATCCTGCTTAGGTCGCTCTATAAACGTCAAACGCCTCTAACTCCACAGGATGCTCTATCTACATATAGAAACATCACAAGAACGATCAGAACATACCGTTATCATCACTGATCAACATAGACTGATACTTAGGGATGACAACGGGTCGGGTCGAGCACGGATAGTGCCTACCCGCAACTCGACCCGCCAAAAAAAATTCACCCACTACCCACCCGTTTACCCACCGGGTATCCGCTTAAAAAATACCCGCGAATATTTTTAAAACCCGCGAGTAACCGTAGATATCCGATACTCACAAATATTTAAAAAATATATATTTTATAAATTGTTTAATATAAAATTATAAAAATAAAATATAAATTTAATTAAATTTAACTTAATAAAATATAAATTAAATTTTAATTTTAATTTTTTTGCGGGTATCGAGTACCCGTGGGTACGAATAGTATGATACCACACCCGACCCATTTATAAACGGGTATTAAAACACCTGCTACCCGCGGATAATAAATACCCTTGGGTACTAACTATCCTCCGCAAATTTTATCTGCAAAAATCTGCAGACACGGATATTTTTGTCATCCCTACCTGTACTGATGATTAAAACGATGCTGCAAGCGGATATTTACAAGTACCAATTTTTTTATCATCGTTATTCATTCTATTAAAATTTTTAATTTGTTTACCAATCCGAACCGTTTTTTTCATAATAATAACAAAATTTATCTTCTCAATTCTATTATACACGATGTATAGTATATTTGTGCTCATGATTTTCTTTTTATTTATGACTAAAATGTGTTATCACCTTGAATTTTGATAAAAGAAAATTTAATGATTAAGGATATAAAAGATTGAAGTATTATTGCTATAAATGAGTGTGGGTCTTTAAAGGAGTGTGAGTCTTTTTCAGGTGACGTGGAGAGATTGAGAGTGAATTTGTGAATAGAATTGGAAAAAGATCCATCTCCCGAAGATTTCTCACGTGAGTAAGAGCAAAGAATATGAAAAAATAACTTTGATATGCTAAATGACTCTAACAATATGAAGTGTATTTTCAATTATATAACTATTTTACTTAATTCTAAAATATTTTTAGTATTTATTGATCAAAAGGAATAGTTATAGACATTTTAAATGGTTTAAAAATGCTTAAATAACATTTTTTTTATCTATCGTACAATAAAGTTTATTTTTTATTTTTAGTTTCTTTTTAAAAAATCAAATTTTATCCTTAATATTTTTAAACGTTTCATTTTTTAGGTTTTATTATTATTAATATGCTTACAAAGACATGAATGGTATTAAGTTATTAATTGATGGGTTTAGATGTTACTTCAATAAACTATTAAATATCACTTCATTTAGTCTGGCATCAAGATCACTTTATTTACTAACACGACACGAAAATCTTTAACATATGCTATTTTGGACATTTTACATTGATTTTAGAGTTGGCGTCCATGCAGCAGGACACGTAAATTTACGTCGAATCCTTAACATCCAACATTAATTTTTGCTGCTTAAAAACAAAAACTCAGAACAGCCATCACGAAACACTCGTGACAATCCTCAATGACCACAAAAACATCAATGCATCGAAGAAGATCTTATTAAAGCCACGCCATTGAAAGTATGCAGTGTCCATCATTGGCATATCCGGAGAGAATTGAATTTCTTGTTTTTTAGTGGGAAGTCCTGTAATGCCAAAACCAAATCTTAAAAACTCTGTTGGGTTTTACTTGCAATTATAATCAACAGAGTAAACGGCAAATATTAACTCTTAAAGTTTAATTCTGTGATTTGATTCTAAATCTTTGACATAGTAGCACAGTCTAGGTTTGTACTTAAAAATTACCCAAAGTTTTAAAATCCATTACTGATTATAGGGACACTTTGTCATGGTTAACAGCTTATAACGTGGTAAAACACAAAACTCACTGGGCACGAGAAATTTCGTTGAAGAAAATGTGATCATCCATTCAACATAAAAACAAATATGCCCTCATTCAAATACCAGAGTTATTATACATAATAGAATCTAACTCTTATTATAAGTACTATATTCTGGTTTATAATACAGCAAGAGAATTGGAGTATCGGTTTTTGTTGTTGTAGTGATCTCTAAAAGATGATGATGAGGTTCAAGGAGTGCGAAGTCGCTTTATGTCCTGAGCACTGGCGTACCAAATAGGAATCACATATGAAGCAAGGGGATGAAGATCTGCGTACGCCTTCTTCAATGTGCTAACACTCACTGTGCAAGCTTTAGCAACTTCTTCCACATCTAACCCTATCAAACAAATGCAAATTGGGTAATATTTTAGAATCCTTCAGTGTGATGAGTATCTAAATCTAAGAAAAGCCATATGATGATAAATTTACCTCGAAAGTTCAATTTATTATCTGAGAGCTGAGTAACCATATAAATAGTTGCTGCTAAAATGGAAGCAGGCTTTCTCCTCACATCAAACTGCTGCAATTTCTGAAGCACTTCCTTTACCGCATTCATAACGTGATTATCAAGGTTAAGATAGCAGCAGAAACGTTTAGCTACGTTATTGGCACGTGTAGCCGAATCATCATTACTTAAAATCTCGTAATGGTTCTTAAACATCTCTATAGTCCTGTGAATCTCCTTCACACTAACTCCACCTGCAACAGGATAAAATTCACGTAGGGTTCTTGCTGAACCCTCTTCTTGACATGCTAAATACAAACATGACACCACAGAGGCCTTTGGATCTCTCCCACACCCACTCCAAAATATCTTTCCACCTTTTGCCCTAATGTACAGTTCCTTAGCATGGTCTGTTATGGTGCAAACCAAGCCTAAGCTACTGGCCATATCTTCCATGGTTTTCAGACCAGCCACGATGTTGCACTCTCTTTTGTCCTTCGTCATTCTCCAATAGTTGTCACTAGCTTTCACTATATTTTTGTTCTCAACATTGGAGCTGGGGTGGCGTGCAATATAAGTACCAAGGCGTGCTCCACAAGCTAAAAGATCTTTCGCATGAAACCTGGTTCTGTAATGTTTATCATTATCATCAACATCAACATATTCATCATTATCCTCATCTTCAAGTTTACGGTGAAAGAATGTGGATGGTGGTGTTTGGTCCACCGATCGGGACTCAAGAACCAAGCCACATTCGGAGCAGATTGTGTCCCCAGCTCTGCGATCATACACTGATGGAGTGTAAGTTTTGCAGTCACTGCAATACTCGTCATCTGCCATATGTGTAGCTACCTATCTTTGCTTGATTTGCAGAAGCATATGAAAAAAATGGTTCTGTTGTGTGTGAATTTGGGAAGCTTGGTGTTATATATATATATATATATATATATATATATATATATATATATATATATATATATATAGAACTTGCGTTAGGGTGAGGATTTGGCAATCTTACTGAACATTTAATTCATTAATTTACCACCAACTTAAATGACACTGTTTGGTACATTTAATACTTATTTAGATTAATAGGTGCTTGTTTAATATTAAACGTATAAATAATATAAATAAATGAGCAGCATTAATTGATATAGATTATTTATAGAAAATAAACATATATATCTTTTCTTCTTTTTTTAGTTTTCTCTCAGATTTTTGTTTTCATTTACTCTTTTCATTTTTTTATAGTTTAAAGTTTTTATTTTTTTTACATAAACCGAGAAAATTATCTCTTTTTTATAGAGTGATGAGACAACATATTGTAAAGCAAAATTTAATATTTTATTTTAAAAAAAGGTATTTTGATCTTTTTAACAAACGTAGAGGGCATGTCGAAATTATGAAAGTATAAGAAACTTTTGGATTTGGCACACCATGTTAGATACAAAACTAAAAGTGTACTTGAGAGTTTTTTAAGGCTTTTCTATTGAAAAAATAACAGTACAATTGTAGTAAAAAAAAAAACTCTCAAAAATACTTATATTTCCTATACTTAGAATAAACCATGCTTCAACATCATTGTTTCTTTGCGAGCATTTATGCCTACAAAGTTGTAACTACATTCACTATGCATGGACACACAAATTTGCAGGACGCTTTGTAAGAACACTTGGTTGAATAGACACACACACGGCTATATGTAAAAAAATGCAACACAAAATGCAGATAAAAATTGTTGTTCTCATATGAAGGCATTTGACTCAAGCTGATATGAAGCAGACAAGAATTACCTTACCTGTTTTTTGGCTATATATTATTACATACAAAAAGATTCTTCTGTTTCTTCCATTGATGTGTGCTTTATTGAAGCTATTTCTAATTTCCATCACAGGAAAGAGAAATTTCTACAAACAGATTGGTATTAAACTATTGTCTCAACCACACTTGGTAATCTGGTCCTTTGTCAACAAACTTCTGCCAACTCCCTTCCAACTGGTTCTCCTTGGAGGGATTCCAATCAAACTGTCCCAGCTTCATTACTAGTGCATCACCAACCTGAGCAACATAACCTTCATTGTTTGCATGGTATATCTTGATCGAGCTCCGACAATGGATTCCGGCACGCCGCCGAGCTTCAATCAACTCCGTTATCACATCATGGATGCCAAAATCATAGAAATGGTCATAAAATATTACAGGCTGCACAAAAAAAACACAATAAGGGGCCTCAGATTTGTGTAAGCAAACACATTACCTGCATTCCTTAGTCCTTTCTAACAAGAAATTAAATTTAAGTGATCACAACTTCACAAGTACCATTCATTTTTTTTCAAGAAAACATTATTGAACTATCGTCAACAATGACAGGTATGTGATGAAAGTATTGGATGCTATTTTATTAAGGACTTACAGTTCCAGGATGAGTCAAAATATATGCATATCCTTGCATGAGTTTATCCCGTGGGAATGGCCAGTGGCCCTGAAAGTAAAAAGAAATGTTAAATCCATTTTTCTCATTATTTAGCATGGTTAGTTAGGTAGTAACTTGAGCTGAAAAGATATTAATATACATGCAACAATGTCGTAGTAGTAACTATTACAGAAAGGGAAAACCTTTGTAATTCAATAGTCACTGACAATACATTCTTTTCCAACGTTTCTGGGTTCCTTACAAAATTTTTATGTGTCATACTTCATCAGGGAGAGAGAGAGAAAGAGAGAGATAAAACCTGTGTGGACCCAGTATCATGATTCTCTAAGAATGTAACAGCACGAGAAGGCCACCATCCCATCACTCCTGTAGGTTTCCCTTGAGGATCAATCAGTCTCCAATATTCGTTATGCAGAGCAGAATGAAGTATGCCCTGAGAAAGGGTTACATACAGAAAGAATAACAATTTTGCAGCAAGATAATACAAAGTTATATCCTGAAACTTTTGCTTGTATCATTCACCTTCCTCCTCCAGTGACAAAAAGAAGTCAAAACTTGGTTAAGATATTTGCAAAACGAAAAAAGAAAACAAAAACCACAGCAGTCAAATCCAATCATGCTGCTAATTGCAATAACAAAGTTCGAGTTTGAAAACTCAATGTGAGATAAAAGTCTTTCTCTTCTAGACAACAAGATTTAAAAGGATGAGGTCACCAAGAAACCTCATTTACTTTTGTGGATAGGGATACCTTTGTCGTTATATCAAATGCAGATGAAGTACCACCAGTTGCATTGATCCAATTCACTATCCGTTGCCGATGAGGATCTAATCATTATAAGCACCATAAATAGCTTGTAAGACAATAATATAGAAATTGGGTATGTTGGAAATGTTTCACATATTCCAATAGGACCAACAGATGATAAATAAGCATACAAAAATATATATGGAAATATCCATATATAAAATATGATTTTATCAACACTACTAGATTATTTGGAAATATCCCAGAACTATCATATAATAGATTATATGCCAGGATTAGTTTCCCTATTTCCTTATTATCTCTTAATATTAGTTACTATATCTCCTTATCTAATCATGTTTGGTTTCACTAATTTGTTAAATTTACTACAAGTAGTATAAATAACAATTAGTACTTTAGGTTTTATGAACATATCAACTAGTCAATACATTGTAGCACATCTCCATTAACATCAATTCAGTGTTTCATTCTCTTTTATCTCTCTTCCTCCCCTGAATTGAAACCTAATAATTTCAACAAACACAATCTGAACTCAACTTTCTTTAATATACAATAAGGATAGACTAATATCAAATGAGTGTGAAAGCAGTGAACAATAACCTTGGTTGTAACACAAACTTCCGTGTTCATAGCCCAAGCTGTCCCAATATTCTCCAATGGCAAATACAGGATTTGACGCTTCAATATATTCTTTAACGTATGTGCCAGAGAAGCCTCTGCCGACAGAATGAAAAGTTATCAAATTTTACATGAGAATAAGCTGGTTAAGAAACAAAAAGAACCAGATCATCTTCTCAAGTTCCATGTGATAAAAGCTAAAGATCAATAATGTGGATAACACACATTTTCTCAGTAAAACCTACACACTTAATTAGTAAAGAATTTGTCATAAACCTTCAGTATGCTTCAGCAGACAAAAGAATACCTAACAAAGTCAAGACGCCATCCATCAAAACCTATATCATTGCGAAGCCAGTTCAACCAACCCTTGATATCTTTCCTTACAAAGTCCTGAGAATGGTCAATATTGGGTGCAGCATGGAAGATATCACCTACATAGAGCATTAAAAAGGTTTAGATAAGTAAAACCTCCTAATCATCAATATAGTCATTGGTAAAGCATTATGCCGTCTTATATAGTGGAAGTATCTGGTAAAGTTTTGTGCAGTCTTATTGAGGAAAACTTGCCATATTTTAGACTTTCATCTCAATAAGACACAAGTACAATGCACTGTTTTTAGGACCTTGTCAATCTTGATTTGAAAGTGGCAAACACTCAGATTAATTACAAAAAAATGATTTCATGAGATTCTTCTAGTTTTTTCCTCGTACTAATTTGATCAAGCTTTGTTTTATTTAGAATGAAAAGAAACAACTCCAAAAGGCTCGTGAAAATTGAGCTATTCTCATGAAAATTACATATCGAAAAGACAAAAATTGAACAACTGCATCATCTGCATAGGATGTACAAATATACCACTTGAAGGATTTCCACGCCCCTCAAAATTTGGATCATCACATACAATTGCTTCAGGTCCCCATGAAAGCTTGCCACCAAAAATGTTCCAAACACCATTTGGACTCTGAAAGAAATAAAAGTTGTTGATTTATATAATAGCCACTTGATGGTCTGCATTATGAACTGTGCCTTTAAAAAGATTGCCCCAAGTTTCATATGCTAGTGTTGGACATAATACTGAGTCAAAGATCAAAAACAATCATAGGCAACCTTGCATGTCCAGACTAAGACAACCCACAATTAATAAGTTTCTGCACATTTTAGATCAAAGTGGATTCAAAGACTAGTGCTTTCATAGAATTTTCTTGCCTTCGGTTTTAACATTGGTTTATTAGGTGTGAAATTGTGAATGAAAGTCAATGCATAGAGTTGGGTTAGATGGATAGATCCAGTAGCATCATATTCCAGAATCAAGAACCAGCTTTTCTAAAAGCTTAAGCTATTAGGTGGAATACTAGAATAGTTTTACATTTCTCTCACACCTTACATAAGAGTGACTTGAACTTAAAGCACGGACACTCGACTCACAGATCACTTTTCCTGAAATATAATTTCTCTACCAACAATTGAGGAGGCAGGGGAAGATCAGTTCATCATATTATATTGTGGGCTTACAGTATCAGAAAAATGACAAAATAAGCACTGACATAAAACCTCGTGCTTTAAAGCCAGGAAATATGAATCCCTTTCATGGCTCAAACTCACTCATCATGCAGTTTGGAGTGAAGACAAAAGGCATAAAATCACAACTATCTTATACTAAGACTAAACACTACTTTATTATACCAGAACCTTTCGTTGTAAACTTTTTTTTAAAGAAAAAAAAAAAAAGGTAATTCTTTAGACCAGAAACTCTGTTTTTAAACACTTCAAACAACCAGAATATCTTCAAATTTTAAACTTCTAATCAGTGACCCAAACAGTGTACGATAACCTTTCTCAGCAAATATAAAAAGACCTCGGGCTCAACAATAAATTTACCTGTTTATGTGCACATCGATGGTTAAGTACAACATCTCCCAAGGCCTAATTACAAAGGAAAACCCTTTAAGAAATTATAAATATGAAATATAAGCATTACTACAATAGAAACACTTTAACTATATAAATTCATTTGAGCAACAGTGAAACACTCACAAGTTGAAATGAAACTCGATAAAAATCATCAAAATATTTCCTTACACATTCAGCAATAACTGATTTATGTTTGCATTTCTCTTGTTATCATCAAAAAGGCACTTAATTGTTTCCTTTCAGTCTCATAAAAAAAGGATGTCATTTAAAACAACCAAGTTTACTATCATTTTCACACAGTTTATCCTAAAAACTTAACTGTGATATCAATAAAATTACTTAACATTCTCCCTACCACTTAGAGTTAAGTGGTTGGATTCCGGTTGAGGATGGCTCTATAATCAGTTTGGACAATAAACTCAATTTTTTACATGTTTGGTTACCCTCAAAAGTATGTCCAAACACTCATATTTTGAATGAAAACTCAGTTCTATAAAAGCAAGACCAATGTTTATTTTGCAAAATTAATACTACAAAATTAAGTTTGACAACTTTAATCAGAATATGCATTTAAAAATTGGAAAAAAAAAACTAATTAATTCCAATAAAAGATTAGTTTCCTTTTTTTGTGATTTAAACTGAAAAATTTAGCCCCTAAAAGGTATGTAAATTTGGTTCAAATTTAAGGGGGGGACTTGAAGTTGTTACTTTCGGACACCTAGAACCATAAATATCTGAAGAGATTAGTTGCCTAGGATACATCTTCAGGTATTCGATGTTCAAAATTAGCAGCACAACTTACCAGCAGATCTTGAGAATGCATTTCCTCTATACAGTATTTAAGCTCTTCCACAGAACCATAGGATGAATTCAAGTTGTAAAGATCAGAAGGCATATAACCTGCATATAGTTTATTCGGTTTATGAATGCAATATCTATCACGGATTGATCATATTATTGCACAATAAGGATTAGAATAACATTAAAAATAAATAGAACGGGTTTTTGGGGAAAGAACTTACTTGTTTGTTTATGAAAAAAAGTTTAATATTTTTTATACCAATAAAGTTAAAAAGCTGTACTTGGTTCAGTTGAAAACAACAAGCAATGTGGAAGAAAATTTAGTCTTATACTTGATAGAGGTATATATTCGTTGTAAATACACTTAAGCTAAAGTAACAGCAGATGACTGTAACACCATCAGCAGTAACATAAATTAATCAGGACATAAACTAAATAAACAAACTAAATGCTTGTGATCATGAAATCATATTATGCAGATTGTTTGGCCCTGTATAATTAGATCTACAACCCAATAAAAAATGGAAAAAATGAAATATGGCCTTCTATTATGATCACAAGATGCCCCTTCCAAGTCTAGAGTCTTGGAATTTGGACTTAGAGTCTTGGTATTTGGACTTACAGTCAAACTCATCCTGACAAAACTGACTTATAAAATGAAGACTACCCACCCACAGCCTATTTTAGAAACCAAGCACTACTTAACTTTTATTTTAAGTTGAAGTGAGATGTCAACCTCCCAAGAGCCAGCGTTTAGGTGGCTTCAACTATGATTCTGCACTTAGCCTTTTCTGGTCAATCCCTCCACAGGTAGTTTTTCAAAGACAATGAAGCCTAGAGGTAACCACAACTAAGCTGGCTTCTAAGTTTCAACACACCATCTCACTCCCAAGACTATGGACCTGGAGCATGACAATGCAAGTTGCCCAATAATAGATCTAGCATAGACTTTGATTTCATCCTTTTTTTTCAGTTTCTTTATTAAAGAAGATAGACTTATCTAAAACATGAACTAAAATATGAATTTTCTATCCTAAATATCAATATTGATGAAATAATACAAAAGAAATCAAGTAGCACCTTGAGGAGAAACAGATTCTGTTGGAGGTGGCAGCCACACTGCTGTCACCCCACAATGAGATAAATCAGCTGATTTAGCTGCTAATTCCAGATACCAGCGCCTTCTCCAGCTCTCCCAGTTAAAACCTTGAAACTTGGTTAAAAAGAAAATTCATAGAAGTTAACTCTTTTACTTCTTCCCCTTTTATCTGTCACTATAATAGGTAAATACATACAACAGAAAATGCACACGAAGAATACATGAAATATCAAGAGTCGACGAACAACATCAGATAGAAACATACAAATAAAACAATGCATGCGATAAAACAAAATGAAAGGTACTTTGGTCAAATCATTGACCATCAGCACATAGTGCTCCAACATGTAAAGTACTGCATGATACTACACATTTTCAATTTACACAAGATAAAGTATCATGTAAAAGTAAGCTAGATGAAAGCTTACTTAAAATGGAATAACCGCAAGAGTTACATATTGTTAAAGATATGATTGGTTCTATTTAAATAGGGAAATACGAAATGATTGTATAGCTAGAAATTAGGGATCCCTTTTGCTTGTTGTATCTTTAATTATATCATTATTAAAATATAGACAATGCATTATTTGTGCGTGTAAACACAAAATTCAGCAAACTCTATAAAAACACATTTTATAATTATAATAACCAGTTGTTATTGGATCAAATTGCATTTGTGGCTAATACACATTTACGCAAAATCTGTGAAGTCATTAAGTAAGTAAATGTACTGACCACAATCTCACGTCCTGTTCCTGTTCCTGGCTCTGCATTGAAGTTATGTTAAAATTTAAATGCTATAAGTGGACCGCATAAACAAAATAAATCTTTGTGTAAGCAATTTTTATATTTAATTTCAAGAAATGTACTAAGACCACCTAGTTTTGTTTGGTCAGGAGCTCTTTGCCATTGTATAGTCTTCCGTTGAAGAGCACGCTCCAACGCCTTCCGCTTCTTCTCAATCGTTTCCCTTTCATAAACATGTTCAACTAGAACATCTCCTTCCTTTGGCTTTTCTCGAGCAATGGACCATACTTCATCTGCTGTAGGCAACTCCAAGGATCTGAATTTTGATGTGAATGCTTCAGCAACATCCAGTTTTTTTGGTGGAAATTTGGGAGAGACAGCGTTAATCCTCCTTGCCATCCATTGAGGTATCTCTCTACGTGGACCATCACTCAGTAGTTTCCATTTTTGAGAATCTACATCTGTCAAAAGATCTATCCGTCCCCCATTAACAACATAGATAGAATCGTCATCCCCTTCGTCTTGTAGCCTTCCCTTCAATAGCAATGATTCAGCCATTTCAGCTCTCTGCCTCCACGTTTTCAAGGCATCTTCCGATGCCTTTAATGATCTCTGCAGTGCTTCACATCTTCTTAGGTAGGCATAATCTTTACAATGAACAACTTCTTTGGCAGCTTCAACAGTAGCCTTGATGTTCTTCAAGTCAGCCTTAAAAGCCTTGGAAATAGCCTTCGTTCTTTCTGCCACATCTTTCTTCACTTTGTCCAACATTGACTTCATCTCTTCCTCCTGCTTGAGGCTATTTTTCCTGCTTGAATCCTGAAATTCAAGCAAAGCTTTCTCTGCATCATTAGCTTTTTTCTCAAATGCCTGTAACTGCTGTCTGGTATTCTCTAACTCCAAATTCAGTTTATCAGCCTCCTTTCTTGCAACCATCAACTGAGATTCTATATCACTTATTATTCCTTGTAACTTGATATTCTCTGCCTGGACATCGGCAACTTCAGTGAATGGAGATGTACCATCTATCAATGTCTCCACAGACCTCTTTGCAAGTTCACCTGCTTCCTCTGCCACAACTAAAGCCCTCTCTATAGCATGTCTTGATTTTTCCACAATGGATGATATTGTTCCCTCAGTTGCATCCTTAATCTGTTTTTCAATCAGATGTGCTGCTTCAGCAGCTGTAGTTTCAGCAGATGAAATTCTGAGTTGAGCATCTTCTAGTATATGAGAAGTTGCCTGCTGGAAAGCAACCTCCGCTAATTTTTCAACCTGCACAGCAAGATCAACAGCATCTTGTTTGGCAAGGACCAGTTTAGATTTCAAGGTGAACTTCTCTTCCACTGAGTCCTCCAGCTTTTTCTGGAAAAGAGATTTCGCAGCCTCAAGTTCTGCTATAGCTACTTCCTTGTCATGTAAAATGGTATTGATGTATTCCTGGTTTTTAGCCTCAGAACGAGCAAGTTCTTCAAGTAATTGATCTCTCTCTTTCTCGATAACCTCTTGTCTGTGTTGTGCCTCTGAGAGAGCTTTTCTGGCTATATCTAACTCATCTTCTATTCCTATAACATCACTTCTTACTGAAAGATCGTCTTGATCGACAACCACGTCTGTTAATGTGTCATCTGAATCATTCTGTCATGGAAATAAATAAATAAATATAGGTCAATCTCCCACTATCAAAACATGAGCCCTTGTCATTTGTGCCTACTAACTAGAGTATCATTAAAAGATATGTGAAACTTGGTCACCTTATTGAACCCTATTATTCAAAATGACCAACCTCCAAAACATACATTTCTGGTTTAAAAATTGCAATTTAGGAAAAACAAATTACAGATAAAGTTAACAGTTTACAAAGAGTAGTGTTAATCATTAAACACTCACTCAATGACTCAAGCAGCCAATTGTTCCTAAACTAAAACTACTTACACCAAGAATTAATTTTCTGCATTTTCCAGAGAAATGACACTGGTCATCTTTTTAAAATACCTTATTCTGTTACCCGTCTCTACTCTACCACCAACTCTTACTATTTGACACTAGGTATAATTCAACTGCGTAAGTGTAACAGAAAAATCACGTGCAATAAAAATGGCTCTTTTAAACCATGTGTAAGTGGTGTAGACAACTCTTAATAACGTGTGCGATATATGTAATTTACCAGGCAATATATCAACTTGGTAAAGCTAGTCAAGTTGTAGATTCAAGAAAAATGGTTTGAACTGTCAAAAGAGAAGTTGCAAAAAGGCATGTTGAAGAGAAAATAGACCAACTGATAAGTTCAAAAGCAACACGAAAGATGAAAAGGTGAATTCCAAGTGAAGAATTCCTATTCAAGATATTGGTTATTTTTATAACTTAGCAGCATTGCCTCTGACCGATTACTGCTACATCATGGTAAATATTTAATTCTGTTCTGGAATTCTACCAAATAATACTTCTTTGTTCAAAGAGTTTGCTAAAACTTGCAAGTATATAGCTGAAAAGCGAAACCCAATCTTTATGAGAAATGTCAGTGACTTTATTTAGCCAACTCCAAAAAAAGGCCATAACTTTACTAAACTTCCTATCTTATACTTTACTAAAACCTTGTTAGTTAATCTTCTCCCTTTTTAAACACCAACAACACAACTCCTTACCGAGTGTGAAAAAACAATGTGTGCTGATTTGGAGATCCTCTGGTCAGCAAAGAAATAATTTCTGCAAAAAGAAAGCAACAATAATAACATAAAGTGGAAAGTAACAGGAAAACATAACACAACACAGTTTAGTTATATAAGCCCACCTCCTTCTAATTGACCTAGCAGAAGTTATTCTACAGATCAAAGGGTGTCTGGGAACAATGGAACAGCGTGGAAATATTCCAAATGCTGCATCAGGCAACAGAGCAGCTCCCATTTTATTTCTGCATAATAGAATCATACAATCAATTCATGCACTGAACTTTCTATCATCGTTGAAGTTGAATACAGAAGGATGCATATCAGTAAATTAACTATAGCAGTACAACACAACATACCACTATTTCTTTTCTCCTTATCTCCTTAACCTCACATCTAGAGCCATCACGAACAATTATCTGAAAACAATATACACAAAAAGGAAAAAGAAAAATAACCCACGTGATATCAGTCGGTGACAGTAAAGATTACAGCTGAATCAAGAAGAAAGTTTGGAAATTGGAGAAATGCAATTTCAGTTTTTTAAAAAATGCTGATTTTTTTTTTTCATTTTTTCAGTGAAATGAAAAAAAAAAGTGAATTATTTATTTGTATGAGGAGATGAATGGTGAGTAGTGAATGTGACGTAGATAGCAGAGATGTGACCTGGGTAGTGTAGCAATGGCGCGGACAACGAGAGCTTTTCACGGCCACAAAGTTGAATAGAGAAAGTGAACGAAGTTCAGAATCACGTTGTCTCAGCCTCACAGAGTCAACCTTTAATTGTAAAGTTTAAAAACAAGTAAAAGCCTTAAAAGAAAGCCCTTATTTGTAGAAATCGTCATTATCTACTCTCTTTTTTCTAAAGCGATATATCACTTCAGGTATTTTACTTCTTCAAAAAAAAAATAATCATAGCAGACACTGTCAGAGAATCTAACATGTCAGTTAGATTAAGAAACTTGTCGTTTTTCTTAAATAATCTTCGAAAAAAATATAAGTAGTTCAGAAAAAATCAAATAGCTATTAGTTTACTTCCTATGTTTATATTTATTCACATTTAGAAACTAATTTAAAACATTTTTAAATATTCCAGGGAATGGTTATGATATTTTTTAATACTTGAAAAATTACTCGTACGATTTCTTTAGTTCAAAGATTTTGGAAATTATGGATTTGCTAGTCAATTTTAGCAATTAATAACGAAAGAATATCAGTTAAAAAATTACTCTTATTTTGTATGGAGATATCAAAATTTCTTGGTGATTTGTAATAAGCTAAATTGTTTTTTTATTCCTCTTTTTCATTTTATTTTTTGTGTTTTTAGCTTTTTTTTTTCAAGAAACTTTATTTCAATTTTTTTAGAAAAATCGTAAGTTTTAACCATGTGTTCAATTATACATATATTTCATTTTGTTTATCCAATTGAACCTTAAAAAAGATGCATGATGCGAGAACCATATGTTCAAAGATCCAACTCACGGATTATGACATGGGGTTACCTATAAAGCCAAAAACTTTATTAGATATCTAACTGCTCTTAAAGATAAATAGCATGCGCAACAGTAAAGTAACAAAAATATTTTTTTTTTTGAAGGTGAAAGAAGCAATCGTTTAATTTAACGTTCACCCTCGTTACTTTAGAAGGGTGTTCTTGTGTTCAGTGTTATTATGAACACAAACCCAATCAGTATCACTTCAGAAGTTTGAAGAATTGTGACCGCAGGCGACAAGTGGACTTAAAATCATCTCCACAATCAGTCAATCAAAAACTTTGACTGACTAATGAGAAAAACAAGAGATAGGGTTTTGAAATGACTCGATTATCAAAAAATTCCACGGAAATAAATCATTCTTTCATCTCAAATTTACTTTCAATTATCCCTTCCAATCTTCATCAATGCTCTGACAGAAAACACACATTTCTCTTACACAAACCACTGCAACTAGAGTTAAAACAGTAGACTGAGTAAGAAAACAGTGCTAGTCACAACAAATCCAGAAACATACCAGATTAACTTCAATCGCAATTGACCAATATTTCACTATCTTCGGACAATTCACACTCCAATGTCTAAACACATGTAAAATCTTAAATTACACATTTGATTTCAAAAACAGCATTTGGATTCAAGATCATGCCCAACTGAAAATAAAGAACACGAGCAGATATCAAGAAAGGGTAAACATTTTTATCATTCAAAAGAAATTAGATTCACATTTCATTCTCCACAGGAACAACAATTACACCATTCTTACAACCAAGACAAAGGTCAAACCCTAGCCATAACAATCAAAGACAGAACCCTAACTCTACTCACTAAGCATTTCAACAGCGTCTTTAAGCCCTCTCGCCTCTAATTCTACGAGCGAGTTGAATATCTTTGGGCATTATGGTAACCCTCTTGGCGTGAATGGCGCAGAGGTTGGTGTCCTCGAACAATCCCACAAGATAGGCTTCAGCGGCTTCTTGAAGCGCAGAAACAGCGCTACTCTGAAACCTCAAGTCAGTCTTGAAGTCCTGTGCAATTTCCCTCACAAGTCTCTGAAACGGAAGCTTTCGGATGAGAAGCTCTGTGCTCTTCTGGTACTTTCTAATTTCCCTCAGCGCCACCGTCCCTGGACGGAACCTGTGAGGCTTCTTCACACCGCCGGTCGCCGGAGCAGACTTACGGGCAGCCTTCGTAGCCAGCTGCTTACGTGGCGCCTTGCCACCAGTGGACTTGCGAGCGGTCTGCTTCGTACGTGCCATGTCGAAGAAACCCTAAACCAATAAAACGTAGAGAATTGGGAGTTTAAACCTCTTGATGAAAGAAATTGCAGTGGGTGAATGAATATGAGATTTGAGAGAATATATATACACAGGGAGAGGAAAAAGAGAATGGCGGGAAATTCTGAAAGCCTCTTCTGAAATTTGAGAAGGAGAAGGCAATCGCATAGCCGTTGATGAAGAGGGAAATCAACGGTTGCGAGTGTTTTAAAGTAAGGGCACTAGGATCGCGATCCGTGCCACAAAAAGTAACCAATGGGATTTTTGCTTCCCTTACATTTTAAGATTAGAGCAAAGTTTGCGGATTAGCTATGTTATGTATTAAAAAAATAAAAAAATTATGAAATAAATAATATTTTACATATTTTAATAAACAAACTTTAATTTCCGGATTAGTATTTGTTAAGTTATTAGATATGTTATGATATATTTTAAAACACTAATAAGCCTAAATTTATGACAGTTACACTGATTTCACTTTCCTTATTATAAAAACTAAAACACAATCATATTAAAAAATTAAAATAAAACTTTTGAAGTCGATGAACAATTAGTGACCTGTAATTTGACTTGATCAATTTGTCTCGAACAAAATTTAGAATTCATATAGAAAAAAAAAATGGAAAAAAAAAGTATCATTTATTTTGAAGCAAATAGCAAATATATTTTAATTAAAAAATTCCTCTAAATCTGCACTTATTCAGATTGGACAGTAAATATGTTAGCAACAAATCAAAACAGTTCTTGTGAAAATTCTAATTGATAGTTTAAAAAAATATAATAATATTAAAATATAGGTATAATTTTCAAATATCATTATATATGTTGTTTTTTAGAAGAAAAAATAAATAAGTAAAGATAGTATAACTCATTTTAAGAAAACAATTGAGCATTACATAAATGATTATGTCTCACATTATAATAAATTATACTTTTTGACGACTTGATTTTGTAAAATTTATTATATTCCTTTTTAATATCAATTATAATTTTATTTTGAAGTGGATATCTCTATTTTTCACATTAACTTTCTTATGAGAATTTTTCATTTCACCTCATCCAACACTATAAAATCAATAACTAATTATAATACAAATGTGTGCAAATTTGTTCTAGCTATTTTCTTTTATATTTGTTAATGGTTTCTATTTTGTAACATTTAGTCATTCACGTAGTGCATTTAGTAACATGTAGTGTTTTATTTTCGTGGAGAGCAGTTTGTATCTATTTGTATTTGAACTAGTTGAAAAACAAATCACAGTAGGCTTATGGTGCTGCATTACAAACATTTTCTGTTTTTTAACTTCGTATCCAAAGCACGTTTACTTTATGACAAGATTATAAATAATAACATAAACAAACTTTATAATTTTAATAAAAAAACATCCAAAAGGCAAGTTTAAATTAATTTATATTTATCTTTCACATAAATAACTATTTTATCAGACAGGAGAATATAGAGTTTTGAAATTGATAAAAACTTAAATATTTAAGAAAAATATTATAAGATGATGAAAAAAAAATATGAAATGGGAATAGTTAAGCATTGAGTATAAAAAAATGAGAAGAATGCAAAAGATATATAAAAGAACGATAAAATGTTATTTAGGATTAAGGTTAAAAAAAAAAAAACATACTTTTGGGGTGGGTTGAGGTGTTAAAATTACAATGAATGTGGTAAGGTGGCGGCCTTATATGGTAGTGAGGGGAAAGAGAAGCTCACGATCATTGTCTCAGTGATGGTGACTGAATTAAAAAATAGAGTGTCCGCAGTGTTTAAGATAAAAGGTCACTAAAGAAAAATAAGAAGATAAAATACATAATATTAGTGAGCAGTTAACCGATAGAAGTTCAATTTTTTAAAAATAAACGATAAACTTTTATTATTTTTTTGACTTTAATATTTATTTATTTTTATAAATAGTTTAGTTTTTTTTTTGTTACTTTAATATAATACAGATAATCATAGTTAAATTTAGTTAGATTAATTTTGTTCATTTATAACAATATATAAAAATGATACTCTCTTTTGTGTCCATATTTCATTATTCTAATTTTACCGTTAATTATATTTTAAAAACTAATAAATTTATAAATAGTTTACTTTTAACCATTAGTCTGAAAATCTTTTTTGTCTTCAACCGTTGTTTTAAAAATTTCTCTTATGTACATATTTTATTTTTCTAATTTTACATTTAACAACTATTTTAAAAATTCATTATATATTCTTGATTGAACTGAACTGAACTGAATCGGATCAAATTGATTTGAGTCGAACCAAACCAGGTCGAATCGAACCGAACCGGACCTAACCGAACTGCAATGAACCGAACCGAACCGCAATGAACTGAATCGAATCGTGTTAAACCGAACCAAACCGAACCGCACTGAACCAAACTAAAATGAACCGAACTGAGCCGCATTGAACCGAACCGGACCAGACCGAACCGAACCGAACCACACTAAACTGAACAGAACCAAACCACATTGAACCGAACTGAATCAAACCGAACCGAACTGAACCAAATTGAACCGAAATGAACCGAACCGAACCATTAAAACACCTTCAAACAAAAGAGGAGAAAATTTAAAGGCAGATTTTACACTTTCATAATTAATTAATATAGAGAGCAAAAGGGAGACGCTTTGTAATGTGCGTAAAAAATGTCACACCCAAAAGTTTTTACCATAATGATGAAGTCTCTCTTAAACAATTGAAAAATAATGTTTTCTTCAAATTAAATAGAGTAAGTGTATAAACAATAACATAAACAAACAATATACTTTCAATAGAAAAACATTAAAAGGACAAACTTATATTGGTTTGTTTTCATTTTTCACACAAATAACTATTTTGTCAAAGTAGAGAACATAGAGTTTCGAAATTGGTAAAAGCCTAAATATTTAAGAAAAATATTATAAGACGATGAAAAAAATTGTGAAATGGAAGTAGTTAAGCATTGAGTATAAAAAAATGGGAAGAATGCAAAAGACATATAAGAGAATGATAAAATGTTACTTAGATTTAAGGTTCAAAAAAAGACATGCCAGTTAGGTGGGTTTAGGTGTTAGAATTGCAATGAAGGTGGTAAGGTCGGACGACGAGAGCAAGGCAGCATGGCCTTATATAATAGTGAGGGGAAAGAGAAGCTCAAGATCATTGTCTCAATGAAGAAAAATGCGAAGATAAAATACATAATATTAGTGAGCAGTTAACCGACAGAAGTTCAGTTTTTTAAAAATAAACAATAAAACAATATTGTTTAATTTTTATTATTTTTTTCCTTTAATATTTAATTTTTATTATAAATAGTTTAGTTTTATTTTTGTTACTTTAATATAATACAAATAATCATAGTTAAATTTATTTAGATTAATTTTGTTTATTTATAACAATATATAAAGAGATACTCTCTTTTGTATTCATATTTCATTATTCCAATTTTACGGTTAACTACTATTTTAAAAACTCATAATTTTATAAATAGTTTTTTTTTAACCATTAGTCTGAAAACATTTCCTGTCTTCAATCGTTGTTTTAAAAACTTCTCTTATGTACATATTTTATTTTTCTAATTTTACATTTAACAACTATTTTAAAAACTCATTATATATTCTTTATTGAACTGAACTGAACTGAACCGAACCAGATCAAATTGATTTGAGTCGAACCGGACCAGACCCAACCAAACCGCACTGAACCGAACCGGACCAAACCTAAACAAACCACAATGAACCGAACCGAACTGTACTAAACCGAATCGAACCACACTAAACTGAACCAAACCGAACCGCTCTGAACTGAACCGAACCGAGCCACATTGAACAGAACCGGACCAGACCGAACCAAACCGAACCGAATCAAACCGAACCGAATCAAACCGAACTGAATCGGACCGAATCGAACCGAACCGAATCAAACTAAACTGAACCTAACCGAACTAAACTGAACCGAACTTAAATACTTTTTAGTTGTGCTGAATTTTAGAACACCTTAAAAAAAAGAGGAAAAAATTTAAAGGAAATTTTTACACTTTCATATTTAATTAATATAGAGCAAAAGGAGAGTTGCTTTGTAATATGCGTAAAAAATGTCACACCCAAAAGTTTTTTACCATAATGGTGAAGTTTCTCTTAAACAATTGAAACATAATGTTTTCCCGAAATTAAATATAGCAAGTGTATAAACAATAACATAAACAAACAATATACTTTCAATACAAACAAAACATTCAAAGGACAAGCTTAAATTGGTTTGTATTCACCTTTCACAGAAATAACTATTGTGTCAAAGTGGAGAACATAAAGTTTCAAAATTGGTAAAAACCTAAATATTTAAGAAAATTATTATAAGAAGATGAAAAAAATTGTGAAATGAAAGTAGTTAAGCATTGAGTATAAAAAAATGAGAAGAATGCAAAAGACATATAGGAGAATGACAAAATGTTACTTAGGGTTAATGTTCGAAAAAAGACATACCAGTTTGGTGGGTTTAGATGTTATAATTGCAATGAAGGTGGTAAGGTGGGACGACGAGAGCAAAACGACATGGCCTTATATAGTAGTGAGGGGGAAGAGAAGCTCATGATCATTGTCTCAATGATGGTGACTGAATTAAAAAAATAGAGTGTGTGTGGTGTTTAGGATAAAAGGCTATTGAAGAAAAATGAGAAGATAAAATACATAATATTAGTGAGCAGTTAACCAATAGAAGTTCAATTTTTTAAAAATAAATGATAAAACAATAATGTTTAATTTTTATTATTTTTTTACTTTAATATTTAATTTTTATTATAAATAGTTTAGTTTTTTTTTGTTACTTTAATATAATACACATAATCATAGTTAAATTTAGTTAGATTAATTTTGTTCATTTATAACAATATATAAAGAGAATACTCTCTTTTGTGTCCATATTTCATTATTTCAATTTTACCTTTAATTATTATTTTAAAAACTAATAATTTTATAAATAGTTTATTTTTAACCATTAGTCTAGAAACCTTTTTCGTCTTCAACCGTTGTTTTAAAAATTTCTCTTGTGTACATATTTTATTTTTCTAATTTTACATTTAACAACTATTTTAAAAATTCATTATATATTCTTTGTTGAACTGAAGTGAACTAAACCGAACCAGATCAAATTGAACTGAATCGAACCGGACCAGACCGAACAACACTGAACCGAACCGCACTAAACTGATCTGAATCGCGTTTAACTGAACCGAACCGAACTGAACCACACTAAATCGAACCGAATTGCACTGAACCAAATCAGATCGAATCGAACTAGACCAGACTGAACCGCACTGAACCAAACCGAACTGCAATGAACTGAACCGAAGCACACTAAACCAAATCGAACTGCACTAAACTGAAGCAAACCGAATCGCACTGAACCGAACCGAACCAAACTGAAACGAACCGCACTAAACCGAACCGAATCGCGTTGAACCGCACCGGACCGAATCGAACCGAACCGAACTGAACTGAACTGAACTGACCCAAACTGAACCGAACTGACCGAAACTAGATTACTCTTTAGTAGTGTTGAATTTTAAAACACCTTCAAAACAAAAGGAGAAAATTTAAAGGAAAATTTTACACTTTCATACTTAATTATTATAGAGCAAAAGGACAGGCGCTTTGTAATGTATGTAAAAAATGTCACACCCAAAAGTTTTTTCAGCAATAACACCATAATCGTGAAGTCCCTCTTAAACAAATGAAACATAATTTTTTTTTCCAAATTAAATATAACAAGTCCATAAACAATAACATAAACAAATTGTATACTTTCAATAAAAAAAACATTCAAAGGACAAGCTTAAATTGATATGTATTCACCTTTCACACAAATAACTATTTTGTCAAAGTGAAGAACATAGAGTTTTGAAATTGGTAAAAGCCTAAATATTTAAGAAAACTATTATAAGACGATGAAAAAAAAAGTGAAATGGGAGTAATGAAGCATTGAGTACAAAAAAATGAGAAGAATGCAAAAGACATATAAGAGAAGAATAAAATGTTAGTTGGGGTTAAGGTTCAAAAAATACATACTAGTTGGGTGGGGTGTGAGGTGTTAGAATCGCAATTAAGGTGGTAAGGTGGGACGACGAGAGCAAGACAACATGACTTTATATAGTAGTGATGTGGAAGAAAAACTTACAATCATTGTCTCAATGATGGTGACCGAATTAAGAAATAGAGTGTGCGCAGTGTTTAGGATAAAAGGTCATTGAAAAAAAATGAGAAAACAAAATACATAATATTAGTGAGCAGTTAACCGATAGAAATTCAGTTTTTTAAAAATAAATGATAAAACAATAATGTTTAATTTTTATTATTTTTTTACTTTAATATTTAATTTTTATTATAAATAGTTTAGTTTTTTTTTACTTTAATATAATAAAGATAATCATAGTTAAATTTAGTTAGATTAATTTTGTTCATTTATAACAATATATATAAAAAATATACTCTCTTTTGTGTCCATATTTCATTATTCTAAGTTTTCTGTTAATTATTATTTAAAAAACTAATAATTTTATAAATAGTTTATTTTTAACCATTAATTAAAAACCTTTTTTTATTTAATAATGAAGAATTGTTTTAAAAACTTCTCTTTCCTCTTATTGTTTTTGTTATTGAATAATATTTTCGATTGTTTATTTCTATCAAATTCCATCGCAAATAAATATTATATTACACACGACTCTACTAGTAGTACGTACGAAACAGGCGACGATCTCTGGTCTTGTGAAACCCCGTCATCCTTTAATACCTTTAGTTGTCGTTTAAGTTCTGCATCGTGTCGTTTAATCCTATTCCGCGTCACGGAACCGTACGACGTTAGGCGAGAGGCACAAAACCCCGTTTCGCCGACCAGTTGCGTTCGTTCCTACCCAATACCGCCTGAGTCTTCTTTCGTTTCCTGGTATCAGAAACAAAGAAGAAGCGAAAAGAGAAACAAACGCGACAAAATTGCACTTCTTCGTCGTCGTCTTCTTGTTTCGCAATCTCGAATTGGTTAAACAATGACAGAGGATAGCAGCGTTAGGGTTTCTTTTTCCAACGAAACCTCCGTGTCCAACGATGCTTCGCAAACGCGGCGGAGGTAAAACCTCTTTAACTCCAATGCCTTATTTTCCGTGTTTTGCGAATTATGTGAAATTCGTTTGGATTTCGTGCGCTGTTGATTCTATCGTTTTGTTAGTCTTTCTGCTTTGTTTTATTTGGTTATTACAATTGTGATTATTTAGCTTAGTGTTTGGAATTTTAGAATTAGAGTCTCATCGACACCCGAAAATGGTGTGATGTGATATCGGGTAGCCAATAGTGGGTTGTTGACGCATCGACATGTGATGGAAATGCTAAACAAATTTTATTTTGTTGCAAGTCTTTTGGGATTTCATTTTTGAGTGTTGCGGTTTTTGTTTAGAAAGAAAAGAAAGTGGGATCAACCAGCGGATTCGTTGATGCCAGTTGGTATGGCAGTCCCTGGAGCACTCCCTTTGAGCAATGCTATTTCACTTGGAGGGATTCCATTTCCTGGCATGGTTCCGGTGATCTCCGGTGCCCTTTTGACGAATCCTCTGGCAGCTTCTGCTCAGGTTCAGCAACAATCTGCTGCAGCTGCTGTTGCCGCCCAAAAAATGAATCAAGTGAGTGTAGATTTCTAATCTCTTATGATGTTTATCATATTTGCTGGTGCCCTTTCTTGATTAAGTTGCTGCCTCAACATTTAATTCTTTAGCTTTTGGAGAAGGGAGTTTTTAGTTGTTAAATAAAATGTCATCTTAGGATTTGTAATTTGGGAATGATCGGGAGGTCTTTGAAGCTGCGGTAAACATGATAAGGGGGATGAGTTGTGCTTCACCAGTTCTTCAATTTGAAAGACCAAATCCTTGGCTCAATAAGAAGTAATATTGCTGCATACATGTATATAATGAAAAGTTCAAGTATACAGAAACAAATATCCGTCCCTTGTTGAATTTTGCTGTTACACTCTATTTGGTTACACTTGGAGTGACCTTCTCTAGATTTAGTGTATTGGGAACTTCCTCCATCATAACATCTTGATATCGAAACTTTAGAAATTCTGGAAATTTGATTTTTCAGTTTGTCAGTGACATGATTTATAAATTTTGTTTCTCTATCTCTTTATACCTTTTTAGGCTGGTTCTATTTAAGATGAAGTATATTTTCACATTATATTTTTTTAGCCTTTAAACATTATATTGAAATTTGACTCAGAGTCAATAATAGGTTTTCATAATGTGTTTTGATTGAGATGGAGTGAAATAATGACTATACTTTTTGACTTTGATATAATCAATACTGTGTCTGTGTTTATATTAACTTTTATCATTTCATTTTGTGTAATGTGATGGTACGTGTTTTGAGACATCAGTGTTCTTTGTATACATTGTTTTCCTTATACATTCCTCAGAACAATTGCTCAAGTGTTTGATGAATGCTGTATAATCTGTCTAATTAATAACATATCTACATAGATATTTTGCAGCATGCTTCTGAAGCCTCTTTTCCCCACTTTTTTCATTTTTAATTTATTTATTATGAATTTCTTTTTTATATTTCAAATAGTATTCAAGTTTCTTATCTATCTTAACTGTGAGATGAATGTTCCTGTAGCAAAAGATCCAAGATGAATTAATAATTGCTCGGGAAATTGTCATAAATGATGCAGAGTCTTCTGTTCGCTACAAGTTGACAAAACGCCAGACACAAGAGGAGGTGACATATATAATCAATTTTACATTTTTAGCTCCAAACACCTCTTAATTAATCTTTAATGATTGATCTTCTTCTTCTTGCAGATCCAGAGGTGTACTGGTGCCATAGTAATAACTAGGTTTGTAGGTCATTTAAGGAATTTCTAAAATCCTGTTAGTGTTTTATATTATATGCTGTTAATGTAACATATATCTGGAATTTTCCCACAGGGGAAAGTATCGGCCTCCTACTGCACCACTTGATGGAGAGAAACCGCTGTATCTTCACATATCTGCAGGAGCTCATGTAAAAGCTGCTACTTGATTTCATATAGCATGATGATCGAGTTAGATTATCAGATTTTTTTTTTTTTATATTTCTTTGTTTTGACATGAAAGCAAACATTTATAACTTTATGGATTGGAAAGATTATAGAAGTGAAAAGAAAAATAATATATAATCACAGCAATGAATGAAATGTCATATGAAAGGAATTGATGTATTTGTAACTTAAAATGTTTTCTTATTCTTGAAAAAGGAACCACAGCCTTGTTTGTATCTGCACTTTGTTTGTTTTGATGTTCACTAATGGTAGGGTTACACAGTAGAGAATTACCTAAGATGGTTTGCTTTTGGTGACATCAAATGTATTGCAGATAAAAGAGACAGCGGAAAGGATTTTAGCCGTTGATCGTGCTGCTGCAATGATTGAAGAAATGCTCAAGCTAGGGCAAAATTCACAGTCAATTTCTTCTGCCTCACCTAATGGACCGAAGGTAGACATACATTTATTACTAGCATGTGCACATAGTTCTGACGTGATGTGTTAACAACCGAAATGTCTTACTGAATCAGGTGCTGACTACTTGTGTGTTTTTGGGTTTTGATGCTGATCCTTCATTGAACATTGTGGCTCGGATACGTGGACCAAATGTAAGCCCTTCCCTACTCAATTGACTTGTCTAGTCACTCTTCAAGGTCTGGGTTCATGCATGACCTTATCTGGATAATCCTTAAAGAAACTATATTAGATGCTTTCTAAAGCCTACAAGTTTATTTGGTCTCATTTGATATCTGATGTGACCACTTACTCATCTGATGTTTTTGTTTTCATACTATTCTAGCCTTTCACTCACTAGGAGTACCCGTGTCTTTGTTCTTAACATCTGATTTGATGGTGTGAAAATACTGGGTATTACTAGGAGTATTGTTTTTCCATGAGTTGATTAGGCAAGAAAAGGGTGGATGGACTGTTGTTGCCCTCTATGGTTACATATGCCACTGTAATACTTGTTAGTTGCTGAAAGTAATGTTCAAAAAGATGAAAAATGGTTTGTCTGATTACTATAGAAGCACCTTTTTCCAATGAATATTTAACTTGTCCGAGAGTCTGTCTGATATGTAAGTTTGTGTACACACTCAGAAGTCAGAAGAACAACGGATGCTTGCCAAATATCTACTAGTAAGAAAGTTAATTACCAGGATAAAATATATAGGCTGGACATTTTGTATTTACCAATCAATATGTATAATTATATTTACCAAAAACAGATCTGGAACTACGTCAACTAGTAACCTTGACCTATAGAAATAGTTAGCATGTCTATTTTTTTATCCAATGCCATTGCTTTATTTTTATTTCCATTTGCTGGATATAATTCTTTTAATGTTTTCTGAATTTTAAATCGTGTACAATGAAGTCGAGATAATCTAATGTTTCAAGCTTTCTCTGACATCTCCATACGATTGGGAGAAATTGTTTTGGTGTTGGTGGTGGTTTGGATTTGAACGTGCAGGACCAGTATATAAATCACATTATGAATGAAACAGGAGCAACAGTTATACTGAGAGGACATGGTTCAGGAAACAATGAATGCCTGAATGCAGAAGGTGCCTTCTCATTTCTGTGATCTCGACTTCTGAAGGGCATGGTATTTCAGCATAGTTGATTTATTCATTGTATATATTTTTAATTTAATTACTTTTCTGGTTGCAGATGGACAGCAGCCTCTGCATCTGTTGTTGTCCAGCAACAATGCAAAAAGCCTTGAAGATGCTAAGCTTTTGGCTGAAAATCTTTTGGATACCATCTGTACTGAATGTGGTGCTTCAAGGTATTTAGTTTTGTACTGTAATAGGGTATGGGATCTGTGGGCAAGATGTTTTCTCCTCCCAAGTGGAAATTTCTGAAATTTGTGTCCTCTTTAGATTTTAGTTCTTGCCATGAAGAAACATAATTTTTTCGAGACATTCCCAATTTCTTACATGGGATAGTTCATGTTAAAGGACACATACCTTTTGATAATTCAAATTTATGGATTTTCAACATGACAAGTTTAAAACTCATTTTTCACGTTGGATTATTTTTATTACTTGTTTATTTTCAGTGAACTTTTGGTATATTACTTTAGTACCATTGAGGAAAAGGGGATGCTGTACTATAAATAGTAAATTTCTCTCCATCCATCAATCCTGGAAAAACATGAATACCCTTTTTATTTAAGGGTGTTCTCATTTAAATCTATGCAATACAGATATCAATCAGAGGACTCAAGTGCCTGGCTATGCACCTGGTACTGATGTCTCACCTCCGTAAATGCCATGCTTTAAGGCACTATCTGTAAAACAACAAAGCCTTGTCCCACTAGGTGCTCTCAGTAATATAAAAAAAATGTGCCATTCATTAGGATGAGATGAGTGGAAAATGAACACTCCAGGTTTTTCTGTTAGTCCTTACTAAGAGGGCTACCCTAGAATTAAGTATCATGTTGATGACTAAGTGCTTCTGCCTTCTCCATTCACTTCAATGACAGCAGCTCATTGGTTTACACAGTATTTTCATGAATGTATGTTTCCCTTCCAGCGCTGTCTAGTCCACTAACATCATTATACGGTTGTCACAATTTATTATTTATTATTTGTTTACAATTGCTTACTTTCGGGTTTCAGGTGCAGTTATTTATTAAGGGCTAATTTGCCAATTATAACTTTGAATTGCTGGATGGTTCAAATATGAAATTTAGATTGGTTTGCATCAAAGTTAAATATGGTTTTAGTTTCTGTGGAACTGAGATTGAGTTTAGGGCAGTGTTCGGTGGGGTCTAGATCTGGTAAATCTTAGTAGAGAAAAATTCCTCTGCCTTGTACCATTTCAATGCTTTTAACTTGTGTTATTTGATTATATTTATTGTTGGTGCTATGATATGGTACTTCATGTTGTTTTTATATAAGTTATAGGGAATAACTTATGATTTAACTGTCATAGGGTTTCATCATGTAAGGTTTATAGTGCTGTTCCACCTCCACAGCAGGTATACACTGCTGTTCCACCTCCCCAGCAGGTATATAGTGCTGTTCCACCACCTCAGCAGGTTTATGATGGCCTTTCATTGTCAAAGCAGATTCCTACAGTCATTTCACCACCACAAGTTTACAGTGCTGTTCCACCCCCACAGAAGTTGACTGGAGTTCAGAGCCCTGCAGTTGAGCAAGAGGCAGTTACCAGCGTAACCAGTAGTTCTATGTCAGCAGCAGTGGTCTTGAAACCAGTTCCTCCAGCTTCCTCGGTTGGAGTGATTAGTGATACCGCTGCCCTCACTTTGGGAACTACATTACAACTTACTGGACATTTAAGCTCTGGGCATCAAGCAAACGTGATTGGTTATACTCCTCCCCCTTTAGTATCAGGTGGCACTAGCTATATTGGATATGGTGGAATATATCCTCAAGCTACCCCTTTGCAACAAGTTGCCCTTGCTTTGAGACACTCACCTCCTCTCGCTTCAACAGTTGATCCCACAATATTAGCATCAAATGGAGAGTCCAAGCCAACCTCATGCTTCGATCTTCAAAAGGAGAAGCGGCCACCCCAAAAAAGAAAGTTTCAAGAATTACCAGTTGGTTCTAAAGGCACAGCAAAACTCAATCAGGTCATTGGATTGTCATTAATAAAATCTTTAAATACATTCATTGCATGCATTGAGGGAATTCTTCAATTCCCTTAATTTAATTGTAGTTTATGGTAAGCTTGGAAAAGAATGAAGAGCTTTGTTTATGGAAATTTAGATTTATTTCTACCTTAAGCGTCAGATCTAGATTTACTTGCCATCACCAGAGTTGAAACTAGGAGCACCATGAAGCAAGGAAAAAAAGGTTTTGTCTTCTCAATGGGCAGAATAACTTTTAAGAATCTCAGTTCACTAAAGTTACATATTTTGTAAACAAGACAACACCAGCTTGGAATTCCATTTTCTTTCAAAGCCCCTTAGGTTACCAACTCCTGACATTTTTCTCGAAGGATTCACATAATCTCATACAAGAATGCTGGTTCTTTTGATAAAAGATTCTGTACACACATGCTATTGAAAAATCTTTACATTACTCATTGAATTTCTTAGATGTTGGTTGTCCTTATGGTATTTTTTTTTCCATAATGAGTGGAAGCCTGCTTAAGATTCTAATTCAATAACTGAAATGATATTGAATTTCAAATGCTTTGGAAAGGGAGGTCAGTCACTTACATGTAGACAGGTTTGTCGTGAGGTTAATGGCTTCAAATTGGCCGATATGATATAAAATAAGTCCCCAGTGCTGCAGGATAGAAGTAATATTTTCTAGATTTTCCCTTTAACTATTCCCATTCTGCCTGCAACATAGGGTTCTTATGCGTACATGATGCATACATTTTGCATGTTTACACATTTAGATGAACTTTTGCCATTTGGCAAAGAAAAAATAAAATAAATTAAAGGTTTAATGAATTAGTGGTCTTTGTAATAGTTTACAAAAATTTTACCTTTTAGTTCCAATACTTAAATAAATTCCACCTTGGCCTCTACATACTATTTTTAATCCCTTTTATTTACAGAAAGGATTAACATGATGTACAGGTAAGAACTATAAGAGATTAAAAGAAATTGTGTATTACTAAAATGAGATGTTTAATGTTCTGTTTGTTAGAGAGGAAAGAAATAGAGGTAGTGGAAGGGAAAAGAAAAGGAAGAGAAAGATTGAGAAATGAGTGGAAATAGGGATGATTTGGTAGGAAAGAAATAGGTGAGAAAGAGAACGAATATATATATATATATATATATATATATATATATATATATATATATATTTTTTTTTTTTATTGAAAAACAACTGTAATCGATTATGTTGGCAGCAGAATTGATCATGTGCTCTTATTTTTTAGCACAGTCCCTCTACCTTTTACAGCATATTCGATTAAGTGTCTCTATATTTTCAAACACAATCCTTCTGTTATTGACAACATGGTTAATTGTATGGCCAAGATATAAGTATTGTGTTAAAAAATATAAGCATATAATCGGTTATGTTGACATCATAGTGTCTTTATTTTTAAACACAATCATTTTATAATCAGTAACACAATTGATTATGTTTTGTCTCTTAACTTTTTTTTCCACTTCTAATTCTTATGCAGAAAGTTTCCGTATTACTCAATTTGGATTTTTGCACTTTTACTTCACTCAATCAAACCACCATAGTTCGTTTTTCTTTCCTAGGTCCTCTAATCCCCTTCTTCATTCTCATCCAAACTTAGCATAAAAGACGTTTTGTGCAATTGTAGGAACTAAATAAGTAATTAAACCTAAATTAAGTCGCATGTGGATGCATATCAGGAACAAAGAGCCATGTTATGGTATTTATTTCTTGCTGTAGCAAAGAGATCATAAAAGTATCAGTGCAGGACTTTTTTCTCAAATACTGTTCATCTTTAGATCTGTTCCGATTTAAACATGTATTTTTGTGCTGACTGTAATGCTTAATATTCCAGGTATTTTCTCTGACCTTCTATGAAGCTAAAAGCCTGACTCTGGACCTGTCTGTTGGGCCATTGGTTTGTATGTTTGACAGGGTTTTCAATTTTGGAGGAGTAGGAGCGTGCTTGTGTCTTCACAGCATACGTCCTTCCTAATCCAAGATGTTATTGTGACTTTTTCCTTCATTGGTAAAATTGCTGCAAAAGATTTGGCGTGCTTTTTGGCGACCATGCCCTCCTCTAGTCCTGCATACATGGACTGTCAATTTCTTGAAGGGAAGGGTTTACCATACCGGTGCCAAATTGATGCAATCTTTTAAAGGGAAGAAGACAATTTGGGATAGTAGAAAATATAAAACTAGGGAATGAGATATAATAAGGAAAGAATATATCAGAGTAGATTAAAATTGTGGGCGAAGTAAATTAAAATAAAAAAGCTCTTTCCCTTAGTTATCGGCACACTTTTAGAATATCTTACACCACCGTTATTCGTTGTGCAAATAATTTTTATCTGAATATTTGACATCAATGCTACATTTGGTATAGGGACTCCAACCCTTTTATCGAGCTGCAGATTTACAGTTATAACATTTTTTTATTCAGAGAATGGCAATAAATTACTATATACCTGTCTTAATATTACTTAACCATTTACATAATCTGGCTAGCTCTTGTACTTTCTGGCTTCCTGCTATTGTTTGTCGCAGTAGATAAATTGTGGATGGTACGGTACACCAGTAACAAATCGTTACCTGTTTATCCTACCATGTAGTCTTTTACCTTGCTTTTTGTGTTTTGTTTTTGTTTTTCTCGTTTGCAGTTCAGTGTCTTAATTTGACTTTCAAGTCTGGCGTGTTGGAACGATTAGTAAAGTACCTGATTCCAAAGTTGTATTTGGGTTTTTGTTTTCTCCCACTCTATCTTGATTGCAGGGTTTGCAACCTCCCAAACCTAATGAACAACTTGATGGTCTTGTTGTGAGGAATATATCAACTATGCCTGCCCCTAAGAAGTTGGTCCGGCCATCATCCAACGGAATGCCAGCACCTCTACCAATAACTATGCCACCACCACCTCCACCTAAATTTTCTGGTCCATCTGAAGTTAAAGTACAAGACAAGAACAAGAATTTGTTTAAGACAAATTCTGATGCAGTTCCTGGTTAGAATCAAGCGTGCTTGTACTCTATTTGGGTCATTAGTGCTTTGAAGCTTCATTCTTATTTTTTTTATGGCATATCTGGTTTTTGTTGTCTGATCCTGAAATTTTAACTTTACAATGTCTTCGTTTTATTAGCCATCTTTAGACTGTTTTTTATGTATCGTTTACGTATTTCAGATACTTTGGTCAAGCTAATGGAATACGGAGAGGAGGATGACGATGATGTAGATGATTCTAAAGAGGAATCATTTCCTCATGGCAGCCGAGCAAATGGGGGTCAAAAGCCTTTCTGGGCTTTATGAGCTACAAAGTGTAAATTGGACATAAGATGTGTAAATATTAATTGTCTTGATTGGGACTACTTCTTCCGGGTGGAAATGAAGCCCCCAGCATGGTTTTTGGAGCGAAATAGTTGGCTGTTGAGAAGAATTTAAAAGGTTTTAATTTCTCATTCTCATGCTTCGTTAGAGCCAATCGTATGTTGTAATTTTTTGTCCCTGTTCGGGTATGCAAGTACACCGGTAGTCTCTTTACTAGTTTGGTGGGCCACTTAAGTAACTATGCAGTGATAAGGCACAGTTTTTACTCACCCTAAATTTTCTAGTTAGAATCCTTTAATTATTCATCCTGACTGATAATGAAACTGTGCTTACCAGGTTCATTGAACAAGCAATTGAAAAGGCCTTTTTTTTTCATGGCTTACCATTTTCATACATATCAGTGTGCTGATCTTGATGATGTGTTATATTAATACCCTAATTATTGAAATGTCACGTTTTATTTATTTATTTTGGGTCACCGATTTTAAATCCTAACTTCTTTTAGCTGTAGATATAAATTGCACAACATCCTGTGTACATCTAAGTAATCAAAACTAATTCATTTTCACACCAATTCAAACTATTTTGAAGTTAGTTTTAATGGATTAGATTCACCTTTAAATCCATTTTTGTAGGAGTGGTAATGCAGGTTAGTCTCATAAGTTTTGGTTTGCTAAAAGTGAGTGGAGCTGGCTAACTTTTAATAGCTACGTGTTAATAAGCGTGATATGTTACATAAATTAAAAGAAAATTAAAATAAATTTAGAAAATCTTTCACAATTTTTAATCTCAAAATTGAATCTCTTACTAAATCAAGGTTTTCTTTAAGTATGACAATTACCAAAAAAACAAAACTCTTCAAACTAATGATTTATTATTTACTATAACTAAGCATATCATAGAATAAAAAAATATTAAAATAAAATCTAGATTTGTATGATAAATATAAAAATGTTTAATCGCATTAAACAAACAAACTACACTGCACAACAGTAAAATACAAAAAATTTATCAATGAAGTGTTAACAAAAGATATGGGGGCTTCTCCCTGCACCTCCAAAGAAATCTCCTGTACCCCCAAAACCTACTTTATTTCCAACGTTGCTTCTGGTTAAAAAAAAATTTACTGTGTCTTTTCTAAATTTCACCGCATTGCACCCCCAAATACACCTGCACCCCTCACAGCCCTCAGTACACTGCACCCCCAAAACCCCTCCACCGCACCCCAATAAAAAGCAGATTCCCTCTCTCTGCACGCTGCACGCACTGCACCACCTTTTTGGAATCTTTGACCTAGCCTCCCACAAAGCATTCTTCTCCCCTTCTCCCCCACTGCAGCGCACTCATTCTTCTCCCCTTCTCCCCCACAGCAGCGCACTCATTCTTCTCCCCTTCTCCCCCACTACAGCGCACTCATTCTCCCTCTTCTCCCACAAACCATTCTTCCCACGCCATCCTTTTCTCCTTTTCTCCTCCACACACAATTCTTCTCCCCACCGTGGGCAACCATCTTTCATCCTTTCCCGCGGCTTCTCAATTTTTGCAGGTAAGTAATACTGCTTTTTTAATATTAGACATTGTATATTTTTATTTTAATGCATGTGTATATTTTTATTTTAATTGATTTTATATGTAGGTTTTTATATGTAGGTTTTTGTTAAACCTGGAAAGGTGGGTTGTATTGATGAGTGGTGTGCGTTAGAGAGGTGTTTTTATTTTTTTTAAGGAAACGGATTATGGAATCCGTTTCCCGTATAATTTTTTTTTTTAGGAAACGGAATGTGGAATCCGTTTCCTTTTTTTTTTTTCTGAAACAGATTGTGTAATCCGTTTCTGTAATTTTTTTTTTCTTGAAACGGATTGTGTAATCCGTTTCTGAAATTTTTTTTTTGAAACGGATTGTGTAATCCGTTTCTTTATTTTAAATTTTTTTTTTGAAACGGATTGTGTAATCCGTTTCTGTAATTTTTTTTTGAAACGGACTGTGTAATCCGTTTCTTTATTTTAATTTTTTTTTTAAACGG
>Ga0214545_1002219_pt1 | contig 37398 bp, 11 predicted proteins | sample CNSS4metaG_FD_160064 | JGI IMG/M metagenome (GOLD analysis project Ga0214545, IMG submission 160064) | Root nodule microbial communities from cowpea collected in UCLA plant growth center, Los Angeles, California, USA - CNSS4 | ecosystem: Host-associated > Plants > Roots > Nodule | place: USA...
GCAGAAGAAAAGTTTAAACAAGGAAACATAAAAGGGGCCATCACTTGTGCCACTATGGCCAAAACGCTAGACCCAAAAGTAGATGGAATTGATGAAACAATCTTAGCCTACAAGATCCATCGGGCAGTAATAAAAAACATGGCAACGGTACAACAAATTGGTACAAAGTTCTTGGCATTAGGAAAGGCTTTGAGGACGACATTGAGAGCATCAAGATGCAACACAACAAATTGGTAGTCATGCTCAACCCAACCAAGAATGCTTCAGTGGCAACTTGGGGTGCTTTTAGACTCATTTACGAGGCTTGGGCTCAGCTAAGTGACCCAAATTATCAAAATGTAAATTTAAGAAGAAAGATGAGACCACAACGCAACAAAATTACCAAAAGTGCGTGTGTTCGATGTAGAAAGTGGTGCTAGTACGAGGTTACTAAAGTTTCAAGTGCATATAAACATGGAGACTGCACTAAAAGAGTTTTATTAATTGAGTGTCTGTGTTGTAAATGCAAGTTTGATCCAATATCTCGACATATTCCAAAATCTAAAAAGCTCCACCTAGAAAGTTGTGCTTAATTTTGAAACAATTTTGTACTTTAATTCTTTCATTTGATTGAATTTCCTCACTTATAATTTTCTGAGTTTTTCATGAATCTAATGCTTTATGTTATATGGAATATATTGTTTTCGAGTAAAAGAATGTCATGGTGGCTTGTATATACTGTGTACGAGTAAAAGAATGTCATACTAACAAATACAAAAATTGTTTTAATAACATTTCATTTCAATACATGTTTATAATTATTTTTATTTTATATAGATTTATAATATTTTAATGTTAAGATAATATTTTATTTAAGGTTTAGTTTATATATATATATATATATATATATATATATATATATATATATATATATATATATATATATATATATATATATATATATATATTTATATTAATATAATTTATTTGATAAATATTTGTTTATTATGCTTACTAGTATTGTTTAAGGATTGCGAACATAAAAAATGACGCCGTTAAATATTATTCGTTTTATTATACTTTTTTATATCCTCCAAGATATAGAGTAAGGATTATAAAATTTTGGTAAAATTCAGTAATAAATTAACCAATGAGATGAAAATATGTTAAAAATTGCTTTGAGAGCAATAATTATTGTTACCACTTGCTTTAATTTGATTTAGTATTTTCTGAAATATTTTTTTCTTAAAAAATATGATTAGCATAATTATCATTACAAATATTGTTAGTAACATATTGACATAAATACTGTAATCATACGTAGAGTTAAATATATATTAGTTGTGTTGTAAGCATAATAATTAGATTAACTCTATTCTTTTAATTTCGATTTACAAAGAATGCCAACTGAGCCAATAGTAAATATACGCAAAAGTAAAAAAGAAGTGGTGTCAGAAATATAGATCAATTTAGTTCTTCATTTTTTGAAATATGTGAATTTAGTCATTTTAATCAAATTTTGTTCGGTTTATTTGATGTTTCGTACGTATTTTAGGATTGTATTTGAGTTGTTTATATTATTTGACACATATTTGATTTAATATTAAGCCAAATACTATTATGAAACATGCTTGAAATGTCAAATAAACTTAATAAAATTTAATTAAAATGACTAAATTGACGTATTTCAAAAAATAAAGAACTAAATTAATCCGAAATTTTGAAATGGACTAATTTCAAAATTCTCTCAAAAGTTAAGAAACCAAAATCTTATTTAATCCGAAATATAAAAATAAACGGCGCTAATGGAACAAACGTTTAAGTAAAGAGTAAAACTATAATTAAAAAGTTAGTACATAGAATAGAACTCTCTCACCAACCGGAAAACTGAAAGGAAATAAGGGAATTTAAATTACGCAAGGCCGTTGTTGCAGTAGCACTGTGCTTGTAGACACAAACCCATTAAAAACTATACATAACATTAAGATAATTTTATCAAGGTTCTCACTACAAACTTCAACATTATCTTAATACGTTTTGAAAACTTGATTTATATTGATTTAAGCATTGAAATGTCTTTATAAAAAGGTTAAATATGTTTTTATCTTTGAAAATTTGAATTAATCTCTCTTAAAAATATTAAACCAATTTAAATAAATCTAAAAAAAATTAGTTAAAGAATTAAATCCACACACTTTTAAGAATAAGGGACTAAATTAGTTTTAAAATTTTAAAAAAGACTAATTTCAATTATCACTAAAAGTTAAAGGATAAAAATATATTTAACCTTTATAAAACTGTTTACTTCCTTCTATCTTCATTCTACTTTAGCTAGCTATATGTTTTTTAACATTGGTACATATCATTACATTTTCATTATTTTTCATTGTTTTTCGCTTTCTCATAATGTATTATGTGTGCTTTCTTTAACAGATACCAATTCCTTTCTTGGTGCTAAAAGACTGTGCCACCACTTTCTTTTTCATGCTTAAATGTTAAATAATTGCTTATTGTTTTGAACTATACTTAATGTGTTTTATTTATTCTTAGTGTTGGTTTCCTACTTTCAACTTTCATTTTTTAAGAGTATGTTATGTTCATGAATGCATCATCACTCCTTTTAGGCCTCTCTTTTTTTTTTCATTTCTCTTTTTAAAATTCTTTTTACTATATTGGTTAGAGATTTTATCATGGGTAACCTAAATCTATTTTCTATATGGACGAGCTCTGGTTTGATAATAAACAAAGTCTTGAAAAGTTAAAAGTTAAAAAGTTAAAATGAGAAGATATTTTAGATAAATATCCAATTATTGTTTTCCTCGTTCTACTTTTATCCTTGTTGTAAGTGACTATTTCGTAATTATGTACACATTTAACTTTCATTTTCATGCATGGTTTAGGTGGAGATTTTACATTATCGATAAAAATTTACAACAAAGAAAGATTAAACTACATGCGATACTTGAAATTAAGAATAAAGAAATGGTTATCATAAAAGTAGCATATGATTAGGATTTGAATCTTAAAGGAGTTTTCCTTTTTCTTTTTTTTTGTTATTCTTCAATATCTACTTCGAAATTTTATCTCTTATTGCTTCAGGTTATGTTTGACTCCTGGTTGGGTTCATGGTATTGGTGACCTTTGAATGCATCGTTCTATATGCTTGCCTATACCTATTCATGTGTAGGGTCTTTCTGTCTCTGTTTTTAGTTGTGTATTTTGGAGCAATAGAAGTTTGTGGCTACTACTTTAGTCTCATGTGCATCTTCTTTAGGGTCTTTTTAATCTTTGATGGATCTCTAATTATTGGCTGTCATATCTTGAAAGGTTTCGATGTCCAGCTTTTGCATCTTTTTATATATATTATTGATCCTTTTGTAAAAGGGTTAGAGCATCCCATAAATGTTCTTCTTTAATTTATTCATTTTTTTGCTGAAAAAAAAAAGTTCATTATATTACTAAAACAACTAAAATAAAGAAAGTTAATTTTATTGTAAATTTTAAGTGAATAAGTGATTTTGGGTTGTAGATATGAGATTGCATTATGTGATAATTATATTTGATTGAAATTTAAAAATTTTGGGTGAGTTTGATTTTGACAATATTCTTAGATGATCAGCAAGTATGTGAAGTTGATTTCATATACATAGTCAATGTATCTCTGATAGGTTAAAAGGGTAATAATACTTGTCTAGAATTATAAATTGAATGAAGATTTATTTTCTTAGTTATGTATGTGAAATTGAATAATTATGACCATATTTTGATGAGGAAATGTTGAAAACTTTGTATAATTTTCCACCAATCAAGATGGAATGAAAATAAATACATTCCAACTGTAGTCAACTCCACCATTCACGCCTCCCACATTAGTCTATTCCTTGTCATAAGATCTAACTCCTCTTACAAAACCTTTTAATGTTTTCACGTTTTGTTCAGAGAAAATAAAAAATATGTAGAAATTCAGATGCTTTGATTAGAAAGAAACAAAATTAAAAGATGAAAAACAATTTTATATATAAAATTTAAATTAAAAGAAAATTATTTCAATTTTTTATAAATTAAAGTTACATTTCAAATTTAAATTAATTAATTTTAGTTTATTTATTATTTAATTTTTGTATTAATTAATTTATTGTATTTAAAAAATAACTACTAATACCATATTAATCATTACCAATTATATTAAAAAATAACTAATTTTTTAAACAAAAAAATCCATTATCTATAAAAGCATAATTCATTTCATACATAATGGATTATCATTTTAGTTTCCATGCAAATCTTCTTAATATACCGCAAAAAAGTTTAAAACGCATGTTTAATTTTTCTTATTTTATTTGTTTTTTATATTTCCATCTATTTTAATTAAGGAAAATATATACCGACTACTTTATTTGACTATTTTTTTTACTCTATGAGTTGGCATTCAAGGTGATCATAATGTTTAAAATTCTAATTAAATTTTTTTATCCACGCGGGCGAGAGAGGGAAATGAGGAAAAAGAAAGAAGTAGTGGGTTTCAGAAACCTAATTTTCATTTTCACTGCTACCTTCTCTTCTTTGTTTCTGCATCTATTCTTTGCTCGAAAAACAACAATTTATAATTTTGACCCAAAATAAAAAGTCAATGCTCTTTGTCCCTTCTCGAAAGTGGCCTTTTGTGCACTTTGTGATTCATCTCCACGATTATTGTTGTTCGAATCAATGGCTGGTTCATCTCCACTGCTCTCGTTTTTGCAGTCATTTTCTCACTACAAAGGAAAAGAAACAGAAACTCATTTGGATTCCTAGTAAGTATCCTCCCATTCTCTTTGATTCATGCATTTTTTTAATTTGGATTCACCGCTTTGAAGGTGGTTCAGTCTGATTTTGGGAGGAAAAATTGAATGGATATAGTGATATTGTTTAATCCCTAGGTTGATTACAGTTTTGGATTCTTGTTTGATTCCTGGTTTTTGTTTGTTTATTTTGGGTCGAAATTATAAATTGTTGTTTTTCGAGCAAAGAATAGATGCAGAGAAACAAAGGAGAGAAGGTAGCAGTGAAAATGAGAATTAGGTTTCTGAAACCCCACTCCTTCTTTCTTTTTTCCTCCTTTCCCTCTCTCGCTAGGGTGGATAAAAAAATTTAAATCAGAATTTTAGACATTATAGCCACCTTGGATGCCAACTCAGAGAGTAAAAAAGTAGTAAAATAAAGTAGTCATTCTATATTTTTCTTTAATTAATTGAAAAACTCTTTACTTTGCGGGCAATTGTGTAGTTTACTTTGCGGGCAATTGTGTAGTTAGTATTTTTTATTCTTGTTATTTATTTAAAAATCATTTGACATGATTCATAAAACAAATCTTTTAGGTACCCTCCTCATTAACAAGTTGATTTCCCTATTTATAATTTTATGATGGATCAATTTCTTATTTTATATATATATATATATATATATATATATATATATCATAAATTTGGAAATATTTAAATTCTAGTAATAATAAAAGTATAAACCATAATAATTTTAAATAGTTCAATTTAGAAAATAAAAGTAATTTATAAATCATTATTTCAATTTTAATTTGTAAGACTTGCTTGGTGATAAAATAACTATTGAGATTTACGTGATAAATGAGTTTTGACCCTTGAAGTCTTCAAAATGATCCACCGATTTTTTTTTCAATTAAATATTGATTGGATGCTTATGATTACTATGATATCATTATTTGATTTAGATTACTCCAAAGATTAGTTTGTGTTATATGTGACTTTATTGGATAGTTAAAACTTGAATTTCAATTGTTAAATATTTTAATCATGCAAAATTAATTTTCTATCAAACCAATACCAAACGTTGTCTCTATCAAAGTAAGTAATAGTCAAACCAAATCCTTTAAATCTTTTGCTTAATAGCTATTGGCTACTCCTATTTAATTTTTTCATGTTTTATTCCATTGCTATTATATATCCTCTCTAACATGACTATCTAACATGATTAACTTATATCATAATTCTCTAAGAAACCTTTCCACAACAAAGATGTAGCTTTACGCTTAACCCCTTATGAACGGCAAAAGTATCCTTGTTTTAAACATAATTTAATTAAAATTCATAACAAAACGAACATAAACAATTACATTGATATATACAGATAATTTAAACAAATTTTGAATGAGTTTGATGTTGACTATATTCTTAAATTACCATCAAGAATTTGAATATTTTAATCATGTTTTTTTTTAATTTAAATTAAAATATAGCGGGTACGAATATTATGATATCCGTATCCGCCCCGTTAACATGCATGTATTAATAATACTCGTACCCATTATTCGCGAGTATCTAGGGATGACAAAAATACTCGTACTCGTGGGTATTTGTGGATGAAATCTGTGACGGTTAGTTGATACCCATGGGTATTTGCTATTCGCGGGTATTTTAATATCCGTTTATAAATGAGTCGGATGTGGGTATCATACTATTCGTACCCGCGGGTACCGTTACCTGTAAAAAATTAAAATTAAAATTATGTTTTATTAAGTTAAATTTAATCAAAATTAAATTTTAATTTATATTTTATTAGATTAAATTAAATTAAAATTATATTTATTTAATTTATATTTTATTTTACATTTTTTTTGTAATTTTATTTAAATTTAATTTCAAATATTTATAAAATATTATTTTAAAATATTTGTGGGTATCCACGGGTATCTGCAGGTTTTAAAATACCCGTGAATATTTTTTAAACAGGTACTCACGTGGGTAGTAGGCGGATTTTTTTGTTACGGGTGGGGTTTCGGGTAGGCACTATACGTGTCTGACCCGACCCGTTGTTATCCCTATGGGTATCCTTTTACAATATTCATTTCCTACCCGTTGTAGATTTTATCTGCAGATACCCGCAAATATGGATTATTTTGTCATCCCTATTTGTAACCATTAAATATTCCTCGTTTAAGAGACATATTCTCGTGTGAACATTGTTTAATAATATAATAAAATAACATATTTCATTTAAAAATTAGAGCTTTAAATAAAGCTATTATAACATTCTTGAAAAAAACCTCATAAAAGATCTATAAGATGTTGTGTGAGATTGCTGATGGTTCTATAAAACATATTTACAAGTTTTTGAAAAGTAATAATCAACTAGTAATATAATAAGTAATAAAAAGATCAATACTAAATCAATAATAATAGGGTTAAATATCTTTTCGGTCCCTTAACTTTCAGTTAATTTTGGAATTAGTCTATTTCAAAATTTTGAACTAATTTAGTCATTCATCTTTCGAAATACGTGAATTTAATCTTTTTAATCAAATTTTGTTAAGTTTATTTGACATTTCAAGCGCGTTTCATAATAGTATTTGACTTAACATTAAAGCAAAAATTTGTCAAACAATATAAACAACTCAAATACAATATTGAAATGCATACAAAACATCAAATAAATCTAATAAAATTTGATTAAAATGACTAAATTCACGTATTTCGAAAGAAAAAATTCGAAATGGACTAATTCCAAAATTCATTTAAAGTTAAAGGAGCAAAAACATATTTAACCCATAATAATATAATAACAGATTATTTTTCAGATGCTGATTATAAAAAATTTCACTAATAAAATTAAGGCTTAATTAGTGAGTTAGTTATCTCATTTGTTAGTTTCATTTATTTTAGTGCTCTTATTATTAGTTTTTTTTTTTCAATTTGCTCCTTTAATTCTTTAAAAAAAATCAATGTGTTTCAGTTAAATTGACGTTAACGCTATATTTGTACATGCATGTGTCAGTTTTGTGGAATTTTCATTTTTTAACTTTAATTTTTTCTTAAATTAAACTGTCATGTGACACATAATCTATCATGTGACAGTTTTTATTTTTATTTTAAATAAAAAAATTAAAAATTAAAAATTAAAATTAAAATTTCACAAATTAACATGTGTATGATAGTAACAACATGTGCTAGTTCAATCTTTTAAAAAATATTAAAATAAATAAAAAAATTGAAAATTTTACAGAAAATAATATGTGGTATGTATGGATACTAGATACGGTATTAACGTTAATTTAACGAAAATAATTAAATTAGACTAAATCACCGATTAAACCTAAAATTAAAAGTCTTATTATTGTCATCACTAACACTACAGTGCTTTTATCGAATAAGAACACAAAATTTGCTAAAACTCTCATTAAGTTTAAGCATGAGTAGACCAAAGATGGAGTTGAAAACTTTGTATACAAAACTTTGGATACTTTTCCACCAATAAAAACAACTAAGATGAGTTGAAAATTAAGGCTTTCAACTGTAATGCTTATTTGGAGTCTTCTCCACCATTCACGTGTCCCGCTTTGGTTTATTCCTTGTCATCATAAGATCTAACTCCTACAAAATATAAATAAAATAACAGCTAGACTTTCAATGTTCTAATGTTTTTGTTTAAAAATATTTATAAACTGAGATGGTTTGAATAGAGAGAAACAAATTAGAAGATGAAAAAAAAAATTATATAGAAATTTTAAATTAAAAGAAAATTATTACAGATTTTTTATAAATTAAAGTTATATTTCAAAATAAAAATAAAAATAAATTAAGGAATAATGTATCAAATTTTAATTTTTAAATTTTTTATTTAGTATTTTATTTATTTATTTCTATAAATTGATTTTTTGCATTTCAAAAAGATAACTACTAATGCAAATATTAATTGTAAGACCCAGTTTTATTTCTGTCCTAATGTTTAAGGGCTGGCCTTAATCTGTTGGGCCTAAGGACTGACCCATAGGGTGCTAAGGCCCTAAAGCTGCTAGGGTTTCCAATTCTGATTCATTCTTACAAAACAGAACCCTAAGCGTTGTCCCCTTCCTTTCAGAACACTTTGCTAGGGCTTGACTCCGATCTTGGCCAAAGATTTCTCGAGCTCAATTTTGTTTTTCGCTCCATGTAAGTGTTTCTCAAGCTCGTACCTGTAATCCCTGAAGCTTATTTTCGTGTTCTTCCTTTTAGGGTTCCATAATAACTTTGTTCTTTCACTGTCCGCTGTTCTTCCAGTTTCTGAGACTGCTTCTCGGACTGTTGCACTCCGCAGTTGGTGTCGAGATCTCGTATAAGCCCTTTCCAGGTAAGGGAAGCTAGGGTCCGTGTGTCTAGTCGTTTTTAGCTTGCTCTAATATTATTGTATGATTCTGTGGACTACATGCTACTGTGATTTGATGAAAATGTCATTGTGGCCTTTGGGTTTGATGTTTGCATGACTGTTGTGTGAATGAACAGTGGCGGGCACTGGTTTTCTCGCCCAAGCGAGCATGCCTCGCCTAGGCGAGACTAATAGAGGCTCGCCCAAGCATTTCTGTGCGAACGGTCGCTCAGGCGACCTGGTTTCCTTTTTAGCGAGGTGTAGTCTCGCTTAGGCGAGAAGGGGCTCGTCTGAGCGAGACATCGCAGAACCCACTGTTTCCCTGTCGCGCTCTCGCCTAGGCGAGAAGGGTTTCACCTGAGCGAGAGGGCCTCTCTCGCCTGAGCGAGGTCTGTTAGCTTGAGCGAGGCTGCGGACAGGTTTTGGTGTTATTGTTGAATGGTTCATTGATGTGTGGCTTGCTTGTCTGATCTAAATGTTTTACTAAAAGGGTTGCGGGATGATGCCATGATTAATATATGAGTTTGAGATGGAAATTGTAAGACCCGTGAAATTTAATTAATTAAATAAATAAATAATTAATAAATGCGGGTAGGAGAATTAATTATGACATTAAATTATGAGTGAAATGATGTGGAAAAGTACTAGCTCAAGTGGTTGAGAGTACTTTGATTGTGTATGAGGACTTGGGTTCAAGTCCTATGTATGCTATTTTGTGTTATTATTCGTTGTTATTTTTATGATAACAATGTTGTGAAATAATATGACAATTGAATTATGATCATTAGCATGAAATCTGAATTGGTTAAGTGGTTTGTTATTGATTTGGGGATGGCATGGTTGTGGGTTCAAGCCTTGGAGAACTCATATTATATTTTTGGCTTTGGCTTGAATATGAAGAGTTAAGGAACATCCTAGTGGAAGGGCAGAATAAGGGTGGCTGTGAGAAGGCTAAGGAGTCAATTGGTGAAGGGAGGACACTTAATCGTCAAGCTTTAAGCGGAGAAAAACTAGGTTAGGGGAGTTTTTACGTTAGAATTTTTATAAGTGTATGTGAATTGCTAGATATATGTGTAATTATTGATTTATGTTCGTTTCTGGTTGAATATTTGTGTTTCTGGAAAATTCCCAAAAACCGCCTGGCGGGCTGTTCATAGCCGTCAGGCGGTGCATGTAATTATATGTAATCTGGGTTCCTGGACGAGGAACCGCCTGGCGGCACACTCCCGGCCGCCAGGCGATGCGTGAAGTGTTACACTTTTCTGGGTTTCGCTGATGAACTGCCTGACGGTGATGAAATTCTACAAGGTGATGCGAGTCTGTTAGGCTTGATTTCTGGTGATTTTGGGAGTTTCGGATTGAGTTGATCGGGGAAAAGCAAAGGGATAGTGGTTACTGGAAGTTCTAACTGGTTTTCCATTGACTTTGAGCGTAGTGAAAGGTTTAAGTCGATGGAACAGTGTAAATGAGTTGTAGGGCTTGGGAATTTGCGGTTTGGTAGAACTAAACTGGACCAAGTCTATTATAATAAAACTAAGGTTGTTGGAATTAGACTAAGCGCGGATTGATGGCACTCGTGTTAGGTTCTTGGAGAGAATTAGTTTAGATAGGAGGAAAAAGGGGCATCTAGATGGTATAAGGATCACTTTCGCAAGGGCTGTAAAACTGGGAAATTGCCCAGAAATCTATGTGCCGCTTTGTGGCACGGGCTTTGCCGCCAGGCGCCTTCACGGTAGTGTTGTTGCTGGGTGTTTGTGCGAGACAGTGAGGATGGGGGGGAGCTTGAAGTCAAGTTGAAGAGTGAATGAAATTAGGAAGGTTAAGGATGGGAAATGAGAATTGTAACAGTTAGAGGAATGAGTTGAGGTGGCAGGATTTGTTGACAAGTCTTGGGTGGTTGTGAGTGGGGAGTTAGAGATAAACTTGGTAATGGTAATGAGCGAATTGTGAATTGATAGGTGAGGAATGTTAACATAAGATAAATCTGTTTATTTTATCAAAACATACTGTGATATATTACATGGATGGGAGTGGAAATTTTGGTTAGGGAAATATACACTCGAGAGTAGTGTTATCTTAGCTGGAATTTGAAGGTAGAAAATGTGTATGAGAGGTTAACACTGAACTCAGTGGGATCTGACTTGGAATGCAAACAGGGAAGTACCCTTAAAGTGGAGGACCTTGATAAGAATGGGAGGTGCATCTTGTAGGTAAATTGGAAATGTTAACATATGTGAGGTGTGGTGGCAATGTGATACACTGAAGCTTTAACTATTAAACTTGGTTGAGTGACTAATGTGGTCTAGTTATGAATTCCTGTGACTTAATTCAAAGCAGTACAGTAACCAGTGGCGCAACTGATATAGCGCATGGCGGTGAGGGAGGTCCCGCCAGGCGATAGAGAATGAATAGAAGCGCTATGGGGTCGCGTCCGCCCGACGGCGTGGGAGTTTCCGCCAGGCGGTTGTTGTAGAATTTGAAATCTATTTTGAGGCGCTTGGCGCCTGGCGGTACGTGTCCCCCGTTAGGCGGTCTGGAAGCTGTGGCGCCTAGCGGTACGTGTCCCCCGCTAGGCAATTTGGCTGCTGTAAGTCTTAGTTATTGGACTTTGTAGGGTGTTCTACAAGGCTTTTGGTGGTGCTCTAAAGGTAAGATTGATGGGTTCCTTGAGTTGAGCTCGGAACGTATCCCTTGAGTTGAGCTCGGGATAGGGGTTAAGCACGTACGTTGATCGAGTTGAGCTCGGAATGGCATCCCTCGAGTTGAGCTCGGGATGGCGGATGAACACGAGGAACCCTTGAGTTAAGCTCGGGTTGGCGAGTGTTGCCGGTGTGAGTGTGCTAGTTGTGGCCAGTACGGATGGGTCCAGATAGATTGCCCTCCTCAGTTGTTGGCTGACGAGTTTGGTAGTCTTGGGACATTATGGACTATGTTCGTAATTGGAAACTCCACCTGGCGTTACGGTGTGTGATCCGTGGCATTGGTTCCCGCACGTACTCTGTCGGTTGTGGCCGATAGGTTTGGCAGCAAATTACCTTGGGGTAATCAGTAGAAGAGGTAAAACACGAATGGTCTGGTTGTGGCCAGACGTTAGAGAATTGATTAAGAGATGGTATTTTGATACTTGTAGAGTTTACATCTGTTTAATTGGTTATTTGATATTGGTATGATATATGTTGTTTTCATAAGCTCACCCTATCTGCTTGTGTTTGGCGATGATCGTGTACGCGATACACGGGAGCAGAGAATGTCGATGCAGGTGGAGCCGGTGAGGCTTAGTCACGGAGCGAGGGAAATGCTTGGGAGTTTTATACATTTTTGTATTATTTTGAGTTGGACTATGTTGTAAATTCTTATGAGAGGTTTTATTATGTTATTTCAGTTTTATGAACTATAAAGTTTGCTTTTATTCTCGGAAGTTAATAAAATTTAAATTTCCCGCGTTTTTGGGAAATGAGGTTTATTCATAAATGTGGTAGCTTTATAATTTTAATAGTTTTATTTATTTAAATTAGTAATATCCTGACGGGATGTTATAGAAATGGTATGTCACCTTATTGGGTATGAATTGGAAAACATGAGTTGTATGATTTGTTGTTTATACATGATATTAGTGTTATGGGAACTTCCTGATTTGGTGGGTGGAACATGTATAAAGTGTGGGTAGGGCGTAATTCCATGACTCTTGTAGTGAGATCTCTTGGTGGCACCTCATCTGTTGGACGTAATCCCATGGACCCTCTTAAGGGGAGTCCCCGGTGGTGCCTCAACATAAGGACGTAATTCCACGCGAGTATCGTGGTGGTGCCTCACGGCCAGGACGTAATTCCACGAAGGCCACGTGGTGGTGCCTCTTGTAAGGGTATAATTCCGTGAAGGTCTCGTGGTCACACCTCATTACTAGGACATAATTTCACTGCCACGTGGTGGTGCCTCATTATGTGTATCCGGATAGTCAAGTCTTGGGGGTCTTAAATGATTTTGGTAATCCACGTGTGAATGTCTGCTATTCATGTTTGACCTGAGATTGCATGTTGACTGTTGTGATATAAGATTTCTTTACACTAGCTTACCCTGTTTGATTGTTTGGTTGTCTTGTATGTGGCTCTTCTCGTATTGCGATGATCTTCAATTCTATTGATGTGAACAGATAGGGGAACATCTAACAGTGGTAATGATGATAGAAATGATACAGCTTGATGGACTGGACGGGTATTGGGCTCACTATGGGGCCCATCGCTGATCGCTGAAGAATTTATTTGTTATGTTTTTCTTATTTGTACAAGACCTAGTACTATTAGTTCACTAGTGTATTTTGTTTTAGGCCGTGTGGGGCCTCTTTCATGTTTTATGGATATGTTGGGATACGGAGTACTTCATATCCCAAATCTTAGTACCCTCTAGATATTATGTATGTGACGTTTTTATTAAATGAACTTTATCTATTTATTTGGGACGTTACCTTATTCATAACCAATTATATTAAAAATAATTGATTTTTTAAACTAAATAATCCATTATCTATAAAAATCTAATTCATTTATACATAACGGATTATCATTTTAGTTTATATATACTGCAAAACAAATAATAATCAAAACGCATAGTTCATTTTTATTATTTTCTTCGTTTATCATCTTTCCATTCTTGTATTCTAATTAATTCAAAGACGCTTTACTTTGCGTGTGATTGTGTAATTAGTACTTTTTTATTTTATTTTATTCTTATTATTTATTTAAAAACCATTTATCATGATTGATAAGACTAATATTCCAGTATTCCTCATTAACAAGTTGATTTCCCTATTTATAATTTTATGATGGCTCGATTTTTTATTTTATAAAACAAATAATAAAAATTTCATGCAATAATCATACACACACATATATATATATATATATATATATATAAAACAAATTTTGGAAATATTTAAATCCTAGTAAAAATAAAAGTATAAACCATAAGAATTTTGAATAGTTCAATTTAGAAAATAAAAGTAATTTAATTTATAAATCATTATTTCAATTTTAATTTGTAAGACTTGTTTGGTGAATAAAAGAACTATAAATTAATTGTTTTCTATTCAATTGTCTTTCAACCCCTTCCAATAAAATACAACTTACACCTTGAGATTTACGTGATAAATGAGTTTTGACTCTTGAAGTGTTCAAAATGATCCACCTACTACTATTATTATTATTATTATTATTATTATTATTATTATTATTATTATTATTATTATTATTGTTTTCAATTAATTATTGATTAAATGCTTGAAATGACTACCATGCTACCATTACTTGATTTAATTACTCAAAAGATTAGTTTGTGTTATATGTGACTTTATTGGATAGTTAAAACTTGAATTTCAATTTTAAAATATTTTAAGCATGAAAAATTAATTCTCTCTCCCTCAAACCAATACCAAACTTTGTCTCTATCAAATTAATTAATAGTCAAACCAAATCCTTTAAATCTTTTACTTAATAGCTATTGGTTACTCTCTCTTTTTTTTTCATGTTTTATTTCATAGTTGCTATCATATATCCTCTTTAACATAATATCATGTAACTTTACACTTAACTCCTTATGAATGGTAAAAGTATCCTTATTTTAAACGTATTTTTAAATAAAATTCATAACAGAAAGAAGATAAACAATTACATTGTTATATACAGATAATTTAAACAAATATATCTGTACCTCAGTCTCATGGACTCGTTATTATTTTTGTGATAAATTATTTAAAGGCTTTTGTTTTAAATATATGATATTAAATAGGAACTAGCTTCATAATCCCGTGTGTTAGTACAATTGTGTTAAGTATTTTTTGTTTTCAAGCCTTGAAATTATTATTAGAAATTTGTTAAAATAATAAAAAAAATATGATTAAAACATTTTAATTATTATTTGATAATACTTTTTAATTGATGGAAGAGAACAAATTGAAGTTAGTATAAAAGTTAGGAAATTAAATTGAATTGACATAGCCACTAAATTCAATAAATTATACAACGAATTAATTTAATCGTTAATTTTTATTATAAATATTCATAATATGCATAAATATTTTAAACATTCCAAAGTTTATAAATGAAGACAATATTTATTTATTTGTTCGTGTTTGCTCTACTCCATTGATATATTTCTGGACTGTGTTAGTAGTATATCTTCCATTTATAACAGTCATGTTTCATGAGTTTAACCTAAATAGTAGTTACAACCACAAACTAATTATATAGGTTTTAGAAATAAGATATTTTATTATCTTAAATAAAGTTTTAAATTAGTGATATATATATATATATATATATATATATATATATATATATATATATATATATATATATATATATATATATATATATATATATATATATATATATATATATATATATATATGTATATATATATATATATATATATGTATATATATATATATATGTATATATATAGTTTAATTACTCGAATGATACTCAGAGGTGTGTTAATCTGGTACCCACTTTTAAAAAATGTCAATTGCATCCAAACTTTTGAAAAAATGTGTCCCTTTCACACAGAAATTATTAACGCCGTTAACAGTGTGCCACGTGTCACAACATTTTTTTTTTAATTTTTTTAAATTTAACTTTTTTTGCAAAAAAAATTAATAAAAATGTCATGTGTCAAGTCTTTGGTATGACACGTGGCATTGTCAATGTCACTTCGCAATGCAATGCCACATGTCAGTATTAATGTCAAATGTCATTGTGTTGATTTCAATTTGGTTCCCATATATTTCTTTTTGATTCAATTTAGTCCATACGTATCTAATTCAATTTTGTCCCAATTTTTTCTAATAATTAAAATATTTTTGTAATCCATTTTTTATAAGATTAAAACTAATTAAGTATAAATATTTTTATAAAATTAAGTACTGATATTTATATTGTTTCTCTCCAATTTCAAACCAAAATTATTATTTGTATAAATGTTATACTAATATTTTTTATTAAAAATATTTTTTAACATATTACTTTATTAATTACTTTTTATTAAGTACTCATGTTTTTTTATTAATTATTACTTTTTTTTTTCAAAATAGAACAATATTGTCTCTCACTCATTTTAAACAAAAAATTTTATTTGTATGAATGTTATACTAATACTTTTTTTGTTAAAAATTACTTAATAAAATGACTTTTACACTAATTTTTAATATAAATATCAATACTTAATTTTTGTAAAAATATTAATACTTTATTAATTTTAATTTTATTAAAAATGGATTTTAATTATTAAAAAAAAATGGGTCAAAACTGAATCAAAGATACATAAGTAGGGACTAAATTGAATCATTGAGACATATACCAAGACTTAATTGAAATCAAGACAATAACATTAACACGTGGCATTGCATTGCCACGTGATACTAACAATGTCACGTGTCACATCAGAGATTTGACACGTGGCATTTTTCTTATTTTGCAAAAAAAAAAAAATCACATACTGACACGTGGCATGTTTTTAATGACGTTAGTCACTTCCGTTTGAAAGAGACCTAATTGAAACACTTTTTAAAAAGTTCGGATGTAATTGACATTTTTTTAAAAATGGATACGAGATTGACACACCTTTACCAAAGCGAGTATCATCCGAGTAAGTATATATATATATATATATTTTTGAAATTAAAAAATGTGTTATTAAAATACTAATAAAATATAAATTTCAAGTGTCTGGAAAGGTTGAAGATTGACAAAGAGATGTCATCTTTAAAAAAAAAAATCTTTGGTCCATTTCATTATATATGATATAGTAATAATAATTATTATTATTATTTAAAAGGGGAAAAGGTAATTTTGAATAAGCGTAGGCAATAAACAATTGCCGCGTAATTAATGTTCATTGCTATTCCGTTATTACCCTCCAAGCTCTCAAAACCATTCATTTCCCCCTCTCTATATATAACCCAGTCAAACCCGATTAAAAAATCGCAAATACTCATCAATTTTCTTTCTCTCTCAGTTCTCCCATTTTACCAGAAATATTTTCCCGGAAAATTCCCCTAAATTTTCTAGGCAGCCAAAGGCTCCAACAATGAACAAATCCGCCTTCCTCGCTGCCTCCGTCGCCGCCGCCTCCGTCAGTGCCGTTTTCCTCTCCTCCTCCTCCACGAAGCTCTCTCTTCAGGTACTCGCCTTCAATCGCGAAATTTCTCTTTTTTCGTCGTGATTCTGTGTCAAACCGCGGGATCTGGCAATTTTCTTGCGAAAATTCTCCTTTTTATGTTGAAATTGAAACGCGCGCTTCGGTTATGCAGGACGGCGGGGTGCGGAGAGACCTCATCCGGTCATCGACTGCGGCGAGTGCGGCGTCGATGGAGAAGTTCGCGCCGCGGTTCGATGGGTTGCGGTTCATCGAAACGCTGATTACTGCGCACAGATGAACGTGCGTTGCGGAAACGCGCTTTTGGGGTTTCCCTTCAGCCTTTTTGATCTTGTGCTGTCAAGAAAATCAAGAAAAACAAAACTCATGGGAAGTGTTTGGATCTCACTTTTTAAGGTTGTTTCGCTATTTTGGTTGAGAAAATGGGAGAGAAATTGTAATACCACGGAATTGTTACTGTTATTTGTTGTGATGCTTTCTACTGAGTTTTTTTCGGCATTAATTTCTGAGGGGAATATGGAAAAAAGAACGATTAATTGATTAATTAATTTATTCTTTTTTTATATTTTCTCTTATTATTGTTTATTATCAGGGATTTTATTATGTATATATTTTTTTAAATTTAATTTATGTGTTTTGTTGCAATTGCTACTTTTTTTTGATTTGGTAAAAAGATGTCGGAGGCGTATCCGACTAAGTTTGTGAAGATGGAATGGTTTGGAGTGGGAAGGGGCCACATGTAGTATATTCGGTGCATCATATGATTAATTCGATCTTTGCACTTTGCATGGAGAAAAATAAAAACACTTTTTTTTACTAACACATTTTTAAATAATTTGCATATTATTATGTTAGATAAAAAAAGATTTTAAAACAAAAAAATAATCTTGAAAAGCATTTAAAGAAGTTTTGTTTCCGAAAATATTTATGTGAATGACCTCTTATGGAATTTTAATTAATCTAAATGAACCACTCGACAATTATGAATAAAACTATGAACGTGTCTTTTAATGGTTGTTTCTTATGTATAACTTTTAGCCTCGAGTTAAGAGCTGAATTTTTAAAATTTATTGATTTTGATATTTTAGAAGGAAAAATGAAGAAAGACCATCAATTTTGTCCTTAAATCGCTGCATTATCTTTTATACATTCTTTAAACAATAAGGCTATTTAAGTAATCCTCAATTTATTTGATAAGTAAAGAAAACTTGAGAAGTGGAATTAAAATCACGAAAAGCGAAGTGGAAAAATACGTGATAAACTTTTTAAACTAAGAAAAATTGAAAAAAAAAGAAGCATATTTTTTATATTATATTAGTGATATAATTAATTAGAAGAAACATAGTAAAATAATTATTTTAATTTTAATTTTTCTTCAATATAAACAATTTATTTCTTAAACTCCTGTCTTTTCTCCTTTCCTTTTTTTCATCTTTCAATTAATCTAAACAAAACATTAAGATTTATAACATATAATATAAATGTAGTAGATATAAATATTAATTCAATTCATTAAGTTTATCAAACATACATATTAATGGTTGAAATTTAAATTAAATTTATACAAAATTAAAGTTAAAAATAACATTTAAATGAAATTAAAGCAAAAAATTAATTAAATTTCAATGTACTAATACTTTCCTTTAGTCTTTTATTAGATAATTATATTATTATTATTTTAGGAGATTCACGTAGAAAATTCAATATTAAGAAATCTTGAATAATTTATATAAAAGATTAAGATATCACCTCTAATAAAATACTGTAATAAAATACTTTAAGACGATAAATCTATTTTTTTATATATAGTAAAGGATGATAACAGGTAAGGTAAAGATAAGTTTCACTATTTCATATCCATTTTCATTTGAATTCATATCTACTTTTTTATTATTTCAATATCAAATAATTAACTTTTATAAAATAATAAAAAATTATAGTAAAGAAAATATAATATTATCAAATAGTCAATATTAAAAGGAGAAAGAAATTATATAACTGTATACATTTAAAATTAGAATACCAATTAAAATTTCATGAGAACAAAAATATTTATTAAATTTGCAAACATTAATAAAACCTAATTAATAAAATTTAAAAATATTTAAAAAATATCAAAGAAAAAAAATATTCAAATTAAAAAATATTTTAAATGTTTGTTTACCTCAATTTTTAAATTATAATAAAATATTTTTTTATACACTAATAAAAGTTATGATACATCACTTGATCAAAACCCCACAAAAAATAAAGATTAAACTAATAATAATAATATAATTTTAATACAAATCTTTCGAACTTCAATATATGTTGGATAGTAATAAAAATGATTTATGACAATTACATTAAATTATTATATTATAATAAATAAAATTTATTTATTAGTAATAAAATTACATGTATGATAATGAGTTAGAAAATAAAAATAATTATATAAAAAATATTAAAATAGTATACTTCATGATAAAAATAAACAAGAAATAAAAATATTAAACCAAATAAACAAATGTGTGTGTTAGAAACCGTTTGAGAGACCATTGAATGAATCCCACAAAGAAAAATAAATGTATAATTAGGGATATGATAAGATGAAAAATACATTAGATATCTAAAAAAACTTTTAAAATATCAACCTAATCAATAGTTGAGAGATAACGAACATTGTTTTAACGAAACGAAATAGTTCTTCAAATGAAATAAAAATTAATAATAACATAGTAAATAATATAATTTTTTATATTATCTCGTAAATGAAAGGTTTATGTTATTGAATACTTTAATTCAAAGTGTTAAACATTTTCATGTAAAAAGAAAATATGCAATAAATTAAAATATTAAAAAAGTAGAAATATTCAAATGTGAGACAAAAAGTTATTTAATTGACATATATTATTTGAACATAATTGCATAAAGGTTGTGATAATACGAAAAAATATCTTGGAGATGCAAGTGAATTTCATGTCAAGTCAAACAATTAGAAGAATAAAAAATAGGAATTATATACACACACACACACACACACACACACATATATATATATATATATATATATATATATATATATATATATATATATATATATAATGTTACTAAATAGATTATATAGATTATGAGTATTTAATAATTTAAACAGAAACAATGATATGACGATGGTGGGTATTATGACAGATATGGAAACGTGGACAAAACGAATATGTACATCCCCTCTTCATCCCATACCCAATTGAAAAGTCTGGATATTCCAATAGTGAAGGGTCTTGATAGAAATAGGAGAGCTTCAACCTTCTGACTCTTACATTGGATTCATTGCTTACAATGTTTCTTCCTTCAAAATTATAAATAGAAAACAATGTTATTAGTAATTAAGGAGTACATACTTGTTTCATATTATTTATTCATATCAAAGTGATACAAAACTTATAAGAGAAAATAAAGTTAAATATATTTGCAATTCTTTAACTTGGATACGAAATCTTCGTACATGTAATGTTAAATGACATTTTAGATTGACATTTGAGTTGGAACCTGTCAAACAATATAAATAACTCAAATATCAGCTTGAAACACCTTTTGACAGATAAAAAAATTTAACTTAATTTGATTAGGAGTACTATATTTATTCATTTTTAAATTTTGAAGACCGAATTTTATCAAAATTTTGGATAGAGACCATTTTCAATTTCGCGTACAAAAATAATTCGGTCATACTATCTAATAATGTATAGAAATACACTCCAATGACTTTACATAAATATTAAATACTACTTTAAAATTATTAATCAAAATCTGCTATTAATTATAATCAACACTCACCTATTCAACCTATTCAACATGATCACTACTTAACTTTTGTAGTTTTGTATCGTGAGGATAAAGGGTAGGGAAGAGTCTAATCCTAATTAAGATAGAATAATTCTCACAAACTTGGATGAAGTTAAACAAGCTGGTACAATTATTAGTAGTAGATAACTATTCCCTAACACATCGTGTTGAACAAAATCGGAATTGCACAACCTTTAATATATAGATAGGATTTGTTTTTATTGGATACGCCAACTATTTTGATTACAGCTTGATCTTAATCATCCAATGCACTATGGTTTGTTCCCCCCAAAAGACATGATGCGTAAAGAAAGCCCGCAAGAAAATTGATATTTCCAAAAAAACTCGTCATCAACTTTTCATGAGATTGAAATGTTATACCATGATTTGAAAATTTTCCCCTTTTTGGTGAGGAAATTTCCTAAAGCCCTTCCACACTTTTTTTCTGTTTACATTAATCTCCTTTAGTCATGGATGCTTTAGGTGCTATTTTTGTCCATTAGCATAAAGCAATTCTCCAAATGAAATGAGTGTTGGAAGGGAATGGGATATTGCTTCCTAGTCCATGAAAGAATGATGTGTGATTAATGGTTTTGCACAAAGGTTGGGATCATGCACCAAATTGTCATGGTAGGTTTGAAACATCCTTAAAGATTCTTAAGAACATGTTGGTTAATTAGGGTTTGGACTAGTTCAAAGAATGAGAACTGTTCGACAAAAGTCCTTCAACTGCCAATTTAATCTTCATGCAAACTAATGGCCACGAGAATCTAGTAACATGATAATGGTGTGGATGGCTCAATGACTTCTTGTCCATAAGCTAGTAAGCTCCATTGGATTATTGATGTGATATTCTTTTAGGTTTGGAAAATTGAAGTTGACATTTGAAAAGAAAAAAAAGGTATAGTCGTATATTTTTTTATCGTTTTAGGAGAAGGATAAACATCAAGTGTAAAAGTATGATTGATTTGAGTGATATAAGTTTGATAGAAGTTTTGAAGTAATAATTTTTTATTTTAAAAAAGTTTAAAGTGGCATTTCTTTTAGAGTTTCTTAGTGCCAATTTCACCTATGAAAAGTTAAATTAGCAATCAATATCAATCATTATTTTGATATCTCTCGTATAATTTAAATATTTATTTGTCATTTTAACATTCAATAATCAAATGTTTAAACATATTATTAATAGTGTAACAATGAATCTTTATTTTCTCAATCTACCTTGTGAAGTAAATTTTGGAATGTTATAGCTAAAATCATAATGTTATGAGCAAAATTAATCTTGATGTAAGAGAAGCTTGAAACAAAACAAAAGAAAAATGCATCGGCCGATCTTTGAAGGACCGGGGTGGCCATGCCCCCCTAAATTTTTTGAAAATGTTTAAACTAAATATAATATACATTGAAAATTAAATGTAATATATAAATTAGGCATATGTTAATTTTTTTTTTCATTTTTTATTGTCACATGTTTAATTTTTGTTTTAAAAAATAAAAATAAAATTAAACACAAACTCATTATTTCTTCTCAATTTTTACTATTTTTCTTTCGTTCTTGAAAAAAAAATACACCTCTCTTGTCTTATTTGATAATACAATATTAGTTTAGTAATTAACATTTTTTTATCTCATAAGCCTTCTATATGTTCATTTTTTTATTAATATAGAAGGAAAAGTCATGTACCATTTATTTTTTTTATAATCAATTTTTAATTGTGACTTGATTATCATTTTTTTTTTTGTGATTACGTTTCTTAATTTTTTTTATTAGAATATGATGAGTTATTTTATAGTCTTAAACTTTTTCTTTTAAAAAAAAATTGATTAAGAATAAAAGAATAGATTTATTTTTAGAAGTGATAAAAAGGAAGTTATTAGTGAAGATGAGAAGACAAGTTCAACTTCTTCAAATATTCTCAAACAAAACATAATCCTAATTATTCAATTGTTCAATTAGAGGAGTCATTAATTAAGTTTAGAATAATAACAAATGAGAAGTTTCATATTAATTCATTGAAACATGATCCAGAAAAATATTTTCAAATATGGAAATATTGAATGAATAAAAGAAATAAAATTAGAAGAACTTATTTAAACTTGGGGTTTGTATGAAATACAACTTTAAAATTGTTCTTGATGCTCATAACCATCAATATTTGAAGAATTTATTAACCATGTTTGAATTATGTAAATCTTCGATAAGGTGAATTTTTTGTCATTATTTATCTTGAAAAAGAAATAGTTGAAAATTTTAGTTTTAATTCAATTATTGATTAGTTAGAAAATATGAAAGAGCGAACGACAATCCTTTAAATATAAATGTTTTTTTCTTTTATAGTTCCAATTATACTAAATTATATTCATTTTTATTATTGTATGAGAGTAATTAAATATATAAATTTTGACCGTATTATTTGGCTTCCCAAAATTGTTCATCAAGATATGCTGCTGGAAAGATGATATTATAGTCTTTGAAATTGTATTTAATTTATCTTACATTCCATTAAACATAATTAAATGTGAAAGTAGAATTGATATGAATCATGACTTTTGAATAATTCAATACTTTTCAAATAACATAATTTTGATATTTGTATGTTTAAAGATCCTCACATAACATAATTTTGATCTTCGTATGTTTAAAAATCCTTAAATAACATAATTTTGATCTTCGTATGTTTAAAGATCCAACATGATCATATATTTAAATTAATTTTTTAAGAAAATTAGGATAGTAAAATGGTTAATCCGACTTACTTTTACTCAATTTGTTATTCGTTTAGGAAATAAAAGTAAGATAAGTTGATAAGTCTTAATACTATATATTTTTATATTGTGCTATTTTGCTTAAAAAAATAAATAAATTTTTAAGCTTGTTGTGTTTTGATAAGTCTTAATACTATATATTTTTATATTAAATTTGGTTTTTATTTAACTCTTATTATTTATTTAGGTTATTTTTTAGTATTTTTTATCTAAATTTATTTTTAACTTGTTTTTATTATTACTTTTTTTCCCTTTATGTTTTTATTATTAATAAATATTTTTGCATAAAAAAACTCAAAAAATAAATTTTAAATAAAAGCTTCAATCTTAAGTTTGTTTTAGGTCTTCCAAACACTTGAGTCATCATTATTGGACACTACCATCAGAAATACTTTAAACTTGTGTTTGACTTGTATATTCTTATAGTATAATGTTGTGAAGTCTGAATTAAATTTTTGCTTTGAAGAGTGAGAAAATTGTTTATGTGTTGTAAAAGTTTTCATATAGTATTATTCTCAGGGGCTTCTCCTTGCACCCCAAAGCATTTCTCCTGTACCCCCAAAACTTTTTTTATTTCCAATTTTGCCCAAGTTGAAAGTTAAATTAAGAAAGAGAAAAAGCAGTAAAAAAATTATTACCTGCACTGCACCCCTGCACAGCCAGCGAATCTGGGCACACCTCTGCACCCCCAAAGATTATTTGATTCTTTGACCTAAAAAACACATTTAAAAGGTTCTCTTTTTTCCGCTTCCTCCTCTCTCCTTCTTTGCCTCCTTCTTTGCCTTCATTTGTTCATTTATGGAGAAGATCATCGAGCAGCAGCAAGCACCAACCCAAGAGGAGTCCGTGACGACACTGAGAGCCACCCTTCCCTGTAGTTAATCCACACACGTCTTCCTCCAGTTAAGTTTTCTCAAATTTGTAATGTTTTTTCATGTTCACGGTGATTTATGAACCCCTCTCTCTCTCTATATATATATATATATATATATATATATATATATATATATATATATATAATCATTCCATCTATGCCAAAAGGGGCTCCTAAAATTTTTGTGTATTATGAAACGAAATACAGAAGCCGTTTCATGTTTTTTAGAAACGAATTACAAAAGCCATTTCTTGCATTGTTTATGTGAAACGGATTACAGAATCTGTTTCATGTTTTTTATAAACGGATTCTGAAAGTCGTTCTGTATTTATTGCTTTTTTTTTTATATGAAACGAATTACGTAATTCATTTCTACACTTTCAGAAACGAAATTTGAACTTCGTTTTGTAAATTTTTGTTGTTATTTCTGAAATGTATTTTGCGTTTATATGCTACAGATTACGTTAAATAAGTTTGGACTTATTTCTTCACTCAATTTTGATGTGGTTAGATACTGTTTATATTAATGGATTGGTTTCAAATACTTTTTGGAGAATTTTTAACCGAAAAATAATTAGTATTTAAATTTTAAATGCACTCTTAATCAGCTGTAGGTTGTTCTTCACAAATGTTATGGATTAAGAATCAAATAATAGAGTATAACTTCTACTAGAGTAATATTCTTGCTCTATGTTATAATAAAAAAATAAAATATTTTAATACGTCAAACAACTCCATCTAGGGCAACCACATAATAACAGATAAAAATATTAAAAAACAATGTAACAAGTATCAAAGAAAAGAATGCAACACGACACCTTAATCGAGTGTCTCACCTATTACACAACACACATTACATATGCAAAGTAAAGTTCTCGTACAGATCCAAAGTTCTCAGACAAACACGAAGTGAGACAGAAATTTTGCCAACGTTTAATCAATTTCAAAACTGTTTCGGTCAATTCACATTCAAAAACTCACATTGAAAACTGATTGCATGGTGGTGATATTCAAAACTGATTACATGATTCACATTCAAAAATTCACCTCACTCAAGCACACAATATATACTCACTCACAAACTCACGCACACCATTGCACTCACTCACCAACACACTAAATCCACATTCAATACCAACACACTAAATCCACAATCAACACGCACATAAACAACATTATTCTATTTCAAAAAGAAAACAAAAGATTAGGGTTAATAAAACGTCAAGAACCCTTCATTTAAAAAATTCAAAAACTGCATTTAAAAATTCCAGAAATGGAATACGTGATCCGTTTCAGAAAAGTATGAAACAAATCCCAAAATCCGTTTGAAAAAAATACATGAAACTTTATGAAACGGATTTTGGAATACGTTTCATACTTTTCTGAAACGGATCACGTATTCCGTTTCTGGAATTTTTTTTTAAAATTTTTGAAACGGAATTCGTAATCCGTTTTAGAAAAGTATGAAACGGATTCCAAAATCCGTTTCATAAAACAAAGACATGGAAACATATGAAACGAATTTTGAAATCCGTTTCATACTTTTCTGAAACGAATTATGAATTCTGTTTCACAAATTTTAAAAAAAAATTCCAGGGACGGAATACGTGATCCGTTTCAGAAAAATATGAAACAGATTCCAAAATCCGTTTCATAAAGTTTCATGTTTTTTTTTTCAAACGGATTTTGAAATTCATTTCGCTTTTTCTTGAAACGTATCACGAAATTCGTTTCACAGAATAAAAAGGAAAAAAATGCAAAACTAATATTAACATTCCAACCATTCAAATCAAATTCGAAGAGGCTAACCTGCAGAGAAGATAAGAGGAGAGAATGGAGGACCTTCAAGCACAGGGAACTCACAGGGAACACCTTCAAGTACAGAAGAGAATGGAGGACAGTGACAACGAGAGAATAAAGAAGAGAGCTTTCAAAAATAAAATTAATGAAAGTGAACACACAAACCTCGGACCAGGGACCACCACGAGAGAATGAAGCAGAGAAAATTAAACCTCGGACCAGGGACCACCACGAGAGAATGAAGCAGAGAAAATTAAAATGAAGGCAATGGACCACAGTGAGAATGGAGAAGAAACAAAGAACAAACGAGAAGAAACAGACAAAATGAAGGTATGAAATAATTTGGGGGTGCAGAGACAAGTTGACGTAGTAAATTTCATTTACTGCTCTTCCACCGTTTTCACCCACTTTCACCTACAAATTAATTAAGGGTATAATGGTAAATTTGAGGGGTACTGAAGAAGCCTTGGAGGTGCAGGGAGATGGCGCCTTATTCTTTGGTTGTCAACGGTCATGGTTTTCTTCTAGTTTTGAAATTTCCACATTATAATTGTATTGATCTTATTTATCTATTAATAGGATAGTTCTCGAAGGTAAAAATAAGTGAGAAACATTAGAGTTGCATAGACAAATTTGTCATCGTAAAATTTGGATTAAGATATTATATAAAAATGTATTAACTACTTGACAATTACAACTAAAGTCACCATTTATATAAGGGTAATATAAGATGACACACTCATTTGCCATGCTTTTTATAAGGGGGAAATGAAAAATAATGTGTCAAATAATGAATGTAGAAGAGTGTCAAAATAAATTTTTCCTTTAGATAAAAGCTCAAAGACTACAATCTTGACATGGACTAAACAAATTTTACTTGCGGAGTCTATGATTTACGAGCATTCTTTGTAGAAGAAACCTTGTACAGTCGAACATATTAGGTTGTGCTAATACATTAAAATCTTGTTATTTATTTAACTGTGGTGATAAAATTAATTATTTGCATGTGGTATTGTAGATGCATTGACAAAGTTTTAAAGAGAAAAAAGTTGGAAGAACCTATGACATTAAGGATGTGATCAAACATAATTGATGAAATAAATTTGATGTTGTTGTCTTGTTTTTTATTATGCAATTTAATGCTTAATTCACTTTGTATTTAAGTTTAACATATTTATTTTAGTTTAAGAAATACTTAAAGTGTGTTTGAAGTGTATTACATGTAAATTCATATAACTTGTGCATTTTGTGGGACTGGTGTGAGATGTTAAAATTGTAATCCGTTTAAGATGTGAGTCATACAGCGAACTTTTGTAATGTGGATTCGAGTTTAACTAGGCTAGTTTAACCACATATCCAACTCTAGTTACAACACATGCTAAATTTATGGAAACATTACACTACACCCTTAATCTTTTAACATTTTTCTTTTAGTGTTTTTGTGTAAGTATTAAGTAGTTGTCCCTCTCCATAAAGCTAAATTTATAGAAACACCACTCTTAACTCTTGGTCTTATAGTTTTGGTGTAAGTAGCAAGTAAGCATATTATTGTTAGAAGTTGATGTAGTATCCCAATTAGGATGTCAATGTGGCAGGGTAGGGTAAGGACAGTAGTTTTCCCTACCCTACCCGCTAGATAAATATTCGTTCTGTATCTGTATCCATATTCGTGGTATCCGTGATGCGGGTATCCACATAATTTTTTAATATTCACGGATATTCACAGGTACCCGCGGGTATTTAATAAAAAATAAAAAAAAAATTAACAACATATTTTATTCGTAAATTCAAATAAAATACAATACATAACATTCATAAATTTTAAATAAAGTCCAAATAACTCATTTAAATAGTGTTGAATTACAATTTACAAAGAAATGATTTAAAAAAAAAAAAAACTAATTGATAAAAAAAATAACTCATTTGAAATCAATATATTAATATTTTAATCATATTTTTTTTAATTTAATCACGAATACGGATATTATGATACCCGTATCCGCCCAGTTAACATGCGTGTATTAAAAATACTCATACCCGTTACCCGCGATTATCCATTTACAGATCCATTTTCTACCCATTGTGGGTTTTATATACGGATACTTACATTTACGAATTTTATTGACATCCCTAATCCCAATCATGTACTTGTTTTTCTTCCTTTCACCGAGATTCATTAATTCAATTGATTGTTTGAAAAACTTTGATTTAATTAGGATTTAGGTGAAAACACTTTATCTCTAGGAACGAGGGAGTAAAACCCATTTGTCAAATTTTAAGTTTTTGATCTTAATGTTGATTGTTTCACAAATTTCACCAAGGAATTGTGAACATAAATAATTCACAATTTCTATGTTTAGGGATTAGAGTAAAATGAAAATCGTGGATTGTTAAATTTAGTGAGTAATTGAAATTGTTGGATAAAAATTAAAATGAATGTGTGAAAAAGGTTAGTGATCTCAACCTCCATCATATTTTTATATTTGATTTTTCATTCAAGTTTTTTAATATTTTAAAAAGTAACATTTTACTTGAATTAGAAATTAGACTTTATATATTAATTATGCATTTTTTCAAATAAACTCATGCTAGATATTATTATGAATATATTGACATTCAAAATATATCAATAATTTGTCATCACAATTTTTTTTTTATTAAAATAATAAAATATAATAAAATATTTAAAACATTATATGAGACAATTTTAATTATCAACTTTATGCGCAAACTAATTTTAACTTATAAAGATTTTTTTTTAAAAAAAATACTTATTAAGAAATTTATACAAAACACATTCAATTATATGTTTTCTTCCAAGAAATAAACATCTACGCTGCGTAATGCATTTAAAAAGTTTGATGCTTAAAGGAGTTTTAAGGTATGAATATGAACAAATATTTTACTATTATTATTATTATTATAGACGAAAAAATTCAATTAATGATATTACTTAATGTTATTTATAAATATTTTATTTTTTGTAGGAAATTCATTATTGCTTAAATTAAATAAAAACAAAATGTATTTGATCATATAATTAATTACAAAAAAATTAAAATGAGTTTAAATTATAACCATGCCAACAATATTACTTATATCATGTATTTAAAATTATTCGAAAATTTTGGTCATTTAGTTTTTTTTTTTCATATATGTATCAGAAAAAAAAATTAAAAACTTAGCATAAATGTTTTAGATATTGTTATCGTTCAAATTTTATATATTTTAAGATAAGCGTATTTGAATTGATAACTGTATCGAACTGGAATGAAGTTAGTTACTTTTTTTTTTATAAAAGTCACATAATTTTACTTAAAATTTAACTGATTTTTTTCTATAATTTGTTTTTTGAAAAATTGAAATTGATCGCTCAACACGAAAATCAAAAGAAATTAGATTACTTTTTTCGGGAAAAAGACAATGAATCCGTCGCCGGTATTATTCACTATGAATTTAATGATTCTATCACATTCTTTCCTCAAACAGTACCTTAATAAGTTAAGAAAAAAATATTATACACTAATATTAATTTCTTCTGCTAACTGATGCAAGACTTTTTAACTGAAAAAATAAGAGTTTAGATTTTTTAGACTCATTTTATCTGTTAAAAATTACTTGATCCAACTTAAATTTAATTATATCAATAGTTATTATGTGCTAATTTATTGTGTTACTTAATACAAAATGGAGGAAAAAAAAAACTTAGTCTTATACCAAAATTGTAGCTTAACATTTTTATTCGATCTCACTTAGATCACCAACCAATTATCATTGGAGACTACAAGAAATAAAGTTACATTGAATTTGATTATCTCATTCTAACTTTTAAGATTTTTTTTTTTCTTTCTATTTCCCTCTCCATAGACAATGAGAATGAGATTTTTGTTCCATTCTCATTCCATTATATATACCATATTTAATTTTAAAAAAATTAAATATTAATTAATAAAAAAAATCTATTAAAATAAAAATATATGCATAAATGGGTTCATTACTTTGTCGTTGGCTTTCGTAACGATGATGGAGCCGTCACGGGTACTTATATTTTTCTTTCTGTTAATTAGTGCTTAATTGTTTATTTATTTTTCTGAACCGGTCTTCATCGAATTAAATATTCTTCTTGCATCTTGGTTCAATCATAGCGACAAATTTAATACGATGTTTAGGTGAAGTTAGACGATAAGCGTGCATGAGAGTGAGATGAATATTTGAGGCCACTAATTTTCCAAGTGGTAACCCCACCCACTTCTTTCCATTTCAATTCTTTTATGATCATGGCATCAGCAACTCAAATTCTAACCCCACCTTTCATTAATCATTTTCACATCTTCCAAGATCATTAATGAGACTCAATTTCACTAAGATAAAATATATTTATAACACGTTTAAAAAATATATCGAGAATAAATTAATAAATAAATTGTTATAATAATTTTTTTAATATATATTATCAAATTATTATATCTAAATATTCAAATTATTTTAATTTTTACATTTTTATTTTTGTAATTTTGTACACTTTACATCAAATTACAAGTGTAACAAATTTTAAGTGTAAAAAATTACAAAAGTAAAAATGTAAAAGATAAAATAATTTGAATATTTAGATAAAGTTATTTGATATATATATTTAAAAAATTATTGCAAAATTATATATAAATTGTAATTAACCTTATTTACTAATTTGATTTTACATTGAAAAAGACAAAATTGAATCGCTTTAAAAAAATAGAAGTACTAAATTGAACTAAAAATTTAAATAGAAAACTAAATTGAAAACAATTATTACTACTACCACGTGTCACGACTGTAAACTACTACGTGGCACCCCGATAACATGATACAGGACACGATGATAACATGACATGTGACAGTTTATAAATTTTTTAGAAAAAATTAAAAAAATTAAAAATTTCAAGACTTGACACATGTTCTACACAAACATAGTATTAACTCCAACTTAACAGAAATGACAAAATTAAACCTTTTTAAACAATTAGAGAATTAAATTGAACCAACCAATGATAAGGTGATCAAAATTGAATCAAACCAAAAAATTAGATGACTAAGTTAGTAATTATACCTAACATATAAATATAAATAAATATATATCTTATCATGCAATCCAAATTTTAAAATTAAATTAGACTTAAAATTTAATTTTTAAGATGTCATAAAATTTTTATGAATCCTATTCTAACAAAATTTGTCATTCATTAGATCTATAATGTCATTCATTATTAAATCAATATAAATGTCTAATTTCATGTTTGATATGTATATATTTCGCTAGCTTCCTTGATTTTCACTCTTGACGTCCTCAAAAGAAGCAAATATATTAAAGATCTCTTGACTAGAAATAAAACCTTAAGAAAAAACCTCGTCTTACTGAACTATAGTTTATTAAAGTTGAGTTAGGTCGAAGTTTCACTGACTTAATACAAGTTTCAGAAAGAACTGAATAAGAAGATAAGGAAAGAAGCAATGGAGATGAGTGAGGCAAAGTGAGGAGGAGGAAGATTAATGGTGTGAGAAGTTGAAGATTCATTGGCTGATTTGACATTAGAGCAATCAAGACCAAGCTCCCCTCCTTTGCACTCATTGGCAAAGAGGCCAGGAGGGTATTTGCCATAGATGTTTATGTAGCTAAACATAACTTCTGCACAATTAGTTGTCAAATCATTGATGTCATTAGCAAAAGGGCAAGCAAATTGCTTGAAAGCATCACAACACACCTTGGCTGGATATTGAGGTCCCTTGCATTGGCTTGTCAACACTGTGTAGTTTTGGTTCTCAAAATCAACTGAACAAGCTGCACACAACTTCTCACTTATTATTTTTTGCTTGTTTAGTTTTTTTTAAAGTACTGTAGAAAGCAACAAAGATATTAGTTCAAAAAGAAAAAACACACTTTACCATGGTTCAAATCCAACGTTGGAACATATTAAAGAGGATCATAAAAGTTTGAGTGGCTAATGGGTTCACATTGCACTAGTTTTTATATTCTCATAAAGACATTCTCGTCAGTGGCTAAGCATTAGTACGGCATATGTGAGTCATGTCTCCACTAAAACTTTCCTATTTCTTAGATATCAATGAAAAAAAATAAATAGATACTAATATTTTGACACATTTTAATTTATTATTTTAATTCATCCTTTAATTATTTATTTTTATATTTTTTAATAATGTGATAATCTAAAAATGATTAGAATAGTGAGTTAAATGTAAATAAAAAAATAGATTAAAATATCATTATCAAAAATAAATGACACCTTTAAAATCTAAGCCATAAACATGTTTTTTTTTTCTAAAAAAAAAGTAAAAATCGTGATATTCATTGTCATTATTTTATCGGTAAATTTGTCGTTTAGTATTGGAAATGTATCCAAACATAACTTTAATAAAAAGTTTTATGCAATAACATGTGGTTTAACTTTGATTAATATATTTTAAAAGAATTATTGGAGGAGGACAAAGGGAGAATAATTGAAAAAAAAAAAAGAAGGAAGAGGGTAAGTTAGATTTAGAAGAAAAAAAAATCACAATGATACAGAAATGAGAATAAACATAAATAATTCAACGGAGTATGTGTTTTAAGAATTAGTGTGCCTTTAGTTTAACGGTTGAGAATTCGAACCCAGTTACAAATGATATTTAACAAATTTTTGTTATGTTTTGTTGATTTCTAAAAGTGGATTATTTTCAAAACAAAATCATAAAACTTTTCTATCAAATGAAATTTTGAGTTTCACTCAACGAAAAACTTAAGGTTTTTCTAATTTCAATTTGAACACATCCTTAAGGTTTGTTTGGTTATGCTTTTGAAAATTGATTTTGTTGCTTAATCGAATTATGGGATAGAGAAACAACGATTAATTATTTCTCTTTAAACGTGACTTTTTGATATTTAAATCAGTTCTGCATAAGATAGAATCGATATCAAAGATGCACTTAATCTCTTGTTGTCTTTTGCATAACCCATTTGAATTCTAGAAAGGGGTAATTTTTAAATAACCCATTTGTATTCTAAAAAGGGGTAATTTTTAAGAAATAACCTGATTTCAAGTGCTTCTTCAAACATCATACATAATTTTCACATTTGAATTCAATGGCATGTTAGTGTAACTATTTGAAAAACTCTCAGAAAAAAAAAAAAAAAAAAAAATAGACAAATTCTTCCAACATAGTTTCAGATTTCATTGCTAGTTCATAGTTTCCAACAGTAATCGAAAAGAGCATCACAATAAAAATGTTACCTTTCTTAGCCTGTAAGAGGGCACGACCAGTGAACGCCTCAGACTCAAATACACGATCTGTGTGGATACAAAAAAAGTGAAGCAGCCATGATCAAGATTTGAGAGATGAATAAAAAAGGTTGAAACTTTGAAGGAAAAGAATGTACCTGAAATGAATGGAGCAGCAGAGGCGAATGTGAGTAGGAGGAAACAACAGAGAATGGAAGAGAAGAAGGTATCGGAACCCATTTTCTCTTTCACTCCCTCTCACCCTTTTGATTTAAGATTTTTCCTTTTTCCTTTGAGGTGTGTGTTTCGTTTGTTCTCTGGTTTTGGTGAGATGAAGAACAGACATTATTGCAGGAATTGTGGTAGAAATCGAACGCGTTGTCAAGCTGGCAAACTTCCAATGGCTCTCCGCAACTTCTCTTGCATTTGGTAGTTTTTGGTTGTTTTATAAGATCTTCTTTTCCCCCTTTAAATAGTTATAAAATCTGTCATTTTTCTTAATTATAGTTGTAGACGAGGAAGGTCAGGGAATTATCACTAGATAATTTTTTTTTTTACAATTTTTATATTGTAAACTCTTTTTTTTGTCATATGATTGTTTTTTATCGGATGATCTTGAGTTCTTAGTTATAAGATACTTAACTAAATGAGTTTTCTTTTACATAAACAATTTTTTAATTTAGATTATCGGTTAGGTTTACAGTATTATCTTTCTACTTTATCTTTAAAATACGTTGATTTTAATATTTTAGAATATATTATAAAATTTCGATATATTAGATAGACAATCTCGAAAATTCAATAATGAATTTGAACTTGAATTTAATTTTATATGTTGGAGTTATCAATATTTACATTATTTAAGGTTCTAAGACGCGTTATTTATAATATCATTTCAAACATATCTTAGAATAAAGAACTAAAATTTCATAATTACCACACCACTATTTTAATTGTGTTTCTTACCATAGTTATTAAATTCAACCAACGCATTTGTAACATGAAAAAAATGCAATAATTAACTCACTTAAAGTAAATATCATTTTAGACATAAAAACTTAATTATAAATTGATGAACTAAGTGCTTAATTAAAATACAATCAATATAGTCATTAATGTAAAAACAAATATATTAAAGAAATAATTAATACATAACAGGGTCCATTTCTCATTTTTAGAATTTGAGGAGAATATATACAATTGTGTTGATTGTTGAAGAAGTTAGAAAGAAGGAATAATTAACAATTTTGGAAGACGTGTATATTGATTATGTTTATACATCCTATAATATTCCATAATAAGTGGTAGTGTCTAGTTATAGACTTAATCTACTATTTTCAAGAATACTCTAGATAATTTTAAATTTTGTTAACTTTTTTTTTCTAAATTTTTCTTTTATTATAACTTTTAGAAATTTGTATCAAATTTCACATTCTTCCTTAATGCAAATTTTAATAACTTTAATAAGCATAAATTGTAGATACTCAAAATTGACTCTTGGTAGTTACTTGGTAAAAATGTGTGGAACTTAATCTCGTATTTCATATTACTTAAGTTGAATTTATTTATTTTTTCCAACGTTATGAAGTGTACCAAGATATTTTGTTAGTTATTGAACTTCTACATGAGATTGTTTTACTAGAACAAGAAAGTTATTTCTCACAAATTTTTCTTTTTTTTTTCTAATTCCAAGTAGTATTTTTATCAACTTCAACTTTCTTACTAATAGTGAGCTTCTTTGTCTGCAGGTTGTAAGCTCTGTATAACTTTTTCATTGTGTGCTACATCCCAAAAAAAAACAAAAAAACTTGTATTGTCTTGTTTTCTAAATTATGACTTTTTTTTTTATCTAGAATATATATGTAATAAACAAATTCCAAAACTCTTAATTTATGTCTAACATCAATATTAGGATTATATTTGTTTATGTCTAACATTTGTCCTTTAATTTTGTAAAAATTAAAATTAGTTTCTCTTTAAAAATTTTGGTCCAAGTTAGTCTATCAATTTTAGAAATTCGTGAATTTAATTCTTTTAACCAAATTTTGATAAATTTATTTGATGTTTCAAATGCGTTTCCCATCTAATATTGAAGTCGAAATATATCAAACGATATAAACAATTCAAATACTATCATGAAATTCATTTGAAATGTTAAATAAACTTAAAAATATTTGTTTAAAATAACTAAATTCAGGAATTTCTAAAGTTAAGAAATTAAATTATGGCAAAGTTTAAAAAATAGACTAACTCCTATTTTTCAACTATAACGAAAAAAATATATATTTAACCCTTATATTATCAATGAATTAAACTGGTTAATATAAAAATTCCCAAACTTATTGTAAACATATATTAATTTTCTTTCTTCCCACTTTCACTTCATATGTTTTTATCTTTCTAATCACATTCTTTATTGCTTCTATACTTTTTTTCTTCTCTTCCGTCCATCCTAGAATAAAACCAAAGTAAATGTTTAAAATCTCAGTTGCAATTTGCTTTGCGTGAGGCAAATCTTCTAATTCTTTTTTTATATATAAAACATAATTTATGAAGGGATTTTTTATACATTTCTTTTTAACTGATAAAAAAGGAAAAGAGAAATAAATTTCTCTAGGATAAAATTAATTTATACTCAGGTTAAAAGTAAAAATTTAGAAATTTATGGGAGAAACTCCATAAATTAATTTATATGTAAGCTAATTTTAACTTAAAGAATTTGATTTCAATTTATCTATCCCAAATACTAGAAGAAAATCTTCCAAACAAACTCTTTCACCTAGTTAATTTCACTATTTTTTTTTTCATCAAATTTTTATAGAGGTCTTCTCCCTGCACCTCCAAGTCTTCTTCAGTACCCCCAATAATTACCATTTTATCCTTAATAAATTTTTACCTGCAGGTAGGTGAAAGCGGGTGAAAGCAGTAAATGATATTTACTGTGGCAATGGTGTATTTTTGCTTTGGTTTTTAACTGAGCTCTGCACCTCCAACTATTTCCACAACGTTTCTTCTCTCCATCGTTTGTTGTCTCCGTTTTTTCTCCACAATGCTATCGCTTTCTCAATTGTCATACGTGGTCCATGTGTTTCAAAGTGGTAGTGGTCCCTGCCTGTGCTTCATTCTCTTGTCACTTGTTTAAGCTGTCGGTTGTCCTTTAAGCTGGTTTGAGCTTCGTGTGCACCGCTGTTTCATTAATTTTATTTTTGAAAGCTCTCCTCTTTTCTTCTCTGTCAGGTTAGTCTCCTTCCAGTTTAATCATAATCATATTGAATGTTTTGGAATTTGATTTGAATGAAATGTTGTTTGTTAAGATCCGTTTTGTAATTTTTTTTTTGTGAAACGGATGTCGGAATCCGTTTCAAGGAAATGTGAAACGGATGTCGACATTCGTTTCATTATTTTTTTTGTTTTTTAATGAAACGGATGTCGAGATCCGTTTCAGAAAAATGTGAAACGAATCTCAATCTCCGTTTAATTATTTTTTTTTGTTTTTTACGGATATCGAGATCCGTTTCATATTTTTCTGAAATGGATATCGAAATCCGTTTCGCTATTTTTTTGACTTTTTTTTTACGAAACGAATGTCGAAATCCGTTTTAGAAAAATATGAAACAGATCTCAATA
>Ga0214545_1002224_pt1 | contig 37382 bp, 15 predicted proteins | sample CNSS4metaG_FD_160064 | JGI IMG/M metagenome (GOLD analysis project Ga0214545, IMG submission 160064) | Root nodule microbial communities from cowpea collected in UCLA plant growth center, Los Angeles, California, USA - CNSS4 | ecosystem: Host-associated > Plants > Roots > Nodule | place: USA...
GGTATATGTACATCCCCATACCCATCCCCATACCCAACTGAAAAAGTCGGGGATTCCCCATACCCATACCCATACCCAGTCAATGCGGGGATTCCCCGTCAAAACGGAGACGGGTTCGGGCAATACCTACGGGGACGGGTTTATTTGCCATCTCTACCAACATGGCGACGTTTTAAAACAATAGTGTATCATTTGAATGGCAGTAAAAGTATTATCTCACACTATTAATATATAGTTTTTTTCTCAAATAATAACGAACCTTATTATATTTTTTTATTTGAGGGCAATGTAATATCGTTTTAAATATTATGCCATTTCTGATAAAAAAAATAATTATCAATAAAGTGTTTTACAAGTAATAATATGGCGATCCATAAAAGAATTTAATAAGATTATAAATATATTTTATTATACACTTTTTCAACTAATTTCTATTAGTTGTAATTTATTATAAAATAAAAATTATGTAAACTTTATTTATTATTCGATACTTCCTCTTTATAATCTTTAATAAATTTGAATTAATAAACAAATAGTAAGACGGCTATTAATTAATCTGGTTAAATATGATCATTTTCATTAAACTTTCAATATTTTTAATCCATTATTTTTCATTAATAGTTTCTATTTATTTTTCTTTTTAAAATTTAAATGATATTTCTATTATTTTGGTTATATCCAGTTAAAAGACAACAATAAAAATACAAATATAAAACATAAAAAAAATGGCAATAAATAAATATAATATAAATAAGAAATCAAATTTTCATAATCCTAAAACCGCAACTTTAAACAGTTGAATGCTTAAGAAATTTTATTCTTCTAAAATGAGAAGAATGTACTTTTGGAAGAAAAAAAAGTTCTTTAAAGAATAAAACGCAATAACAATTAATAATTAGAAATTAGTAATTCAGACTTTTTCTTATTTATCGATTCAGATTAGAAGAATCTTTAGACTTATTTCATTTTATTAGAATTATAAATTGATGTTTTTCTGATCAATATTGTGAATATAGAATATTTCTGAAAATGCATAATCTCATCTTTTAGGTTAACGAATCAAAATACCAAAGGCGTGTTTGGAATGGGGCAATTTGAAGACCATGAAATTCATTCAGTAGTTTGTGATGTTAAATTACCACCAAACTTTTCCCTTATCTTAATCCCACAAACTACAGCTTCGGGGACCGTTCCATTCTCGGTGAGTTCGTATCTGTGTCTGTCGGAAGTTGAAAAGTTGTGTCGGTGTTGTCGTTGTCTGAGAAACAGGAAGAAATGGGGAGTGGAGTGAACAGAAAATTTTCTGCAGCATCAACCCGTGCTCATTCCTCGAACCAAAACAAAACCACTTCAATTCACTTCTCCTCAGGTCCCAATTTTTTTTTTTTTTGTTGTTTTTCTGCTTGTTGAATCAAATGAGCATCATCATGTGCATTCTTCGAGTGCACTGCATTTGGCATATTCCTCTGCCATCCCTTGTTCTTTGTGATTTATTATCATATCATATTCATTTGATTGGACTTGCTAGCTTTTTTATCGTCCTCTCACTGCTTTGCTACCGTCACAGTACTAAATTCATATTCTTTCCTTATTTTGAAATACTATTTTTTTATTTTATTTGCATTATCCCAGGAATTTTGAGAACAGTGTTTGCTGTGTTGTTGATTGGGCTTGTAGCATGGGGTTATCAGGCAATTCAACCTCCTCCCCCAAAGTTGTGTGGTTCCCCTAATGGCCCCCCTTTAACAGCACCCAGAATCAAACTAAGAGATGGACGGAATTTAGCATACAAAGAGCATGGTGTTCCAAAACATGTAGCCAATCACAAAATCATCTTTGTCCATGGTTTTGATGCTTGCAGGCATGATGCCTATGTTGCAAAAACCTTATCACCAGTAATTATCTTTTTTTGGTTTGGTTTCATTACATTCTATGCTATTTTTGACAATGTATTATCCGAATTTGTGGTGGGGTTTTTCAGGATGTTGCTGAGGATTTAGGGGTGTACATTGTATCTTTTGACAGACCAGGGTATGGGGAAAGTGATCCTCATCCAAGCCAAACAGTGAAGAGCCTGGCACTTGATATAGAAGAACTTGCTGATAAATTGGGACTAGGATCCAAATTCTACATAATAGGTTTCTCTCTTGGGGGTCAGGTTGTTTGGAGGTGCCTTAAGTACATCCCTCACAGGTATGATGATGTATTCAGGTTTAAGGTAACTCTGTTGGTCTAAAACAGAACATTCTTTGGTTGTTTCTTCTTTTGTTGGCATGTAAATGTTTATGTCCCTTTTGTTGAACTTGCATTTTAATTGTTTCAGTGATACAAGATCTTTGTTCCTCTGCACTTATTATGCAGAATTCAGTTGGTTCAGATTTTCTAGGCCATTAGACTAGAGTAAGTGTAAAAGGGTCAGGGTTGGGAAATTGATGGGGTAATTGTGCTTGTCATACCATAAAGAGTTATTAAGAATGATGTTTAGGTTTAAAGAATTGTGCAATACTTAAGACTCTCATTTCTGTGTAAGTCTGCAATACTTAAAGGAATTCTCAGCAAAAACTACATGTAGATATCAAATTTCTTGAACTAATCTTCATTAAATATCAAATTTCTTGAAATAGGTTATATGAATCTATCAGCCACTTTTTTATCTATATTCTTTGTCACAATGATACAAAATTTCAATGGTGCAGGTTGGCAGGTGCAGTGCTGATAGCCCCAGTTCTGAACTACTGGTGGACTGGTTTTCCTAGAAACTTAACAAATGAAGTTTTCTACGAACAAAAACTACAAGACCAGTGGACACTTCGTGTTGCTCACTACATACCTTGGCTAACTTACTGGTGGAACACTCAAACATGGTTTCCATCTTCTTCTTTAATTGCTGACAGTTTAGATCTTCTTTCCCTTCAAGACAAAGAACTGTTGCCTAAGAGGAAAGATCGAAAGAATCATGTGGTATCTTACTCATCTAACTTCATTCCAATTGATTTTGATACTTTTGGATGAATGTTGTGCCTAAAGTTTGAACTTGATCATCTTAAATGTGTTTTTGCACCTTCAGGGTGAGGTAAGGCAGCAGGGAGAACATGAAAGTGTTCACAGAGACCTGATTGTTGCATTTGGTAGCTGGGAATTTAGTCCTTTGGATCTGGAAAATCCATTTCCAAATAAAGAGGGTTGGGTTCATATTTGGCAAGGAGATGAAGATTTGATTGTGCCTGTTAAAGTGCAACGATACATTGCACAAAAGCTTCCATGGATTCAATATCATGAGCTTCAAGGTGCTGGTCATTTGTTCCCTCATCTTGATGGTATCAGTGATACCATTGTTAAGTCACTTTTAAATGCCCAGTAGTGTTGTTTCTTTGGATAATTTATAAAATTTCAATTCTAACTCTACTAAAATTGTTTTAGGGAGAAATGATTTTTTTTTTTTAATTTCAGTTAATGACAATTGTCAGTGGCTATCTCAAAGTTGATTCTCTGATCAATTTATTGTATTCACATCATGAACGCATACAGAAAATTATAGAGCTAGTTACATTCTCAACCTCTAAATGAATAATAATAATAATGAGTTGAAACATTGTTAGAAGATGTAAAGTCACAAATTACATTTTCAATGTATAGCGTAAGAGTTTAAAACACCTAATCAGTTAACTTTCGTTTCTAGATACAAGTTTTATTAAATGATTTTACTTCGATTCTATATTGTCAAAAATATTTTCCAATATCTAATAAATGAAATAATTCATTCATTTTTTTGAATTTTATTGAGAATAATAATTTTAATTAAAAGAAAATATTTATCCCAAATTTTATTTCTTTTATAGTATAAGATTTTATATAATTATTGATATTTTATTACTTTTTTTTTTGTGTTAATTAATTAGTTCTTTTAAATTTTATCGATAAAAATAATTTTAATTAAAGAAAAACATTTATTCCAATTTTTTTTCTTTTATATAGTATATAATTTTTCTCATCACTAATTATTGATATTTTATTATACTTTTTTTAATTTTTGTGTTAATTAATTAATTAATTTAAATTTTATTGATAATAATAATTTTAATTATAGAAACTCATTGCAAAGGAAAACTTCAAGCACTAAACATGAGGTTAAGCCATGAAAACTTCTTCTTAGAGAAGTTATCTCAGGAGTTAAAGCATGAAAGCATAAGGCTTGGGCCATGAAAGGAAATTTTCATGAGGAAACCTCAAGCACACACCTTTAGAAGGATCTAGAATGTAACTTTTACACTTCGAGACCAAAATGTGTGCCTTAAGCCCTAACAAAGGCAATATGGAAGGATCTAGAATAAGGTTTGGAAAAATCCGGAATAAAACCTTCATGGCTCAAACGTCAAAGTTGGAGCTGAGCACCACGTCATACAATCTATAAAATAAATGCAGACCTCATATCCTCATTTTAGGCCATGAGTGGAGACATATTTAGTAGTAAAAACTTAAATATGTAGTAGTAGAGTAGGAGGAATACAATCTTGGAGGCTCGAAAGAGATGTTTTTATTGTAAATCTTATGTCTAAATGCTGTTGGGATTACACTGCAATATTATATGAGTAGATGAACTCTCTCATGAGGTTGGATGTAATCAATTATAATTCTTTGTACTTCTACTTCTTGGATATTTATCTATGTTTTCATTCATTTTGTTTGTGAGTCAGTTTGTGCTTGTTGTTGGATGAATTGATCACTCGTCTTATTTCACTAGCTTAGGATCTAGTGGGAACTGGTTCCAAGGTGTGGTCCAACTAATTCTCCTACTATTTTTAACTGTCAGAATAAATTTAAGGTTCTAGTCGTTCTTAGAGTCCTAATTCTAATGTAGGTGATTCATTAAGCAGTCACTGAGAAAAGTTTGATGATCTTAGGCTTTAGATGTCAGGAATGTATCTAGGGTCATGGTATGTTGAATATCTAGAGATAATTATGTTTTTGGTATGTGATAAATAATACTCAAATTAGTTTTGTCCTTCTAAACATAACTTTTCTTTCATGTCTCTAGTATGGTAAGTGATAAATAATATGTGTGTATTAAAGCTATATAAATGTGTTCATATGTTAGACCGTTATTATTCTTTCTTCTTTATCAATATGAAATTTAGGAAAATAGTAATTGTGTATAGATCAGGCTCACCTTTATTCTTGATATTAAGGTTAAAATACTTTTTTTCTTCCAATTTTCGTCAACTTTTTTCAAATAAGTCATAATTTTAGTTTTGTGTTCAAATAGGTCACAATTTTAGTCAATTTTGTTCAATTGGATCCTTTTTTGTTAATACTATTTAAATCATTAACGATCATGAACAGTGACGGTCACGTGTCACTTCGTGATTTTTTTGAATTTTTTAAATTTTTTTTAAATGTACACGTGTCAACCTAGTAGCATGCCACATGTCACTTCGTAGTTTTTTTGATTTTTTTTTTATTTTTTGATTTTTTTTTAAATTTTAAATGTCCACGTGTCAATCCAGTAGCGTGTCACGTGTCAAAGTTAATGTTCTATATTCAATTTGGTTCCTATATTTGTTATTTTTGTTCAATATAGTCCTAATTTTTGTTAACATTAACCAATTTGGTCCCTCTCCAAATTGAAATCAAATTTAATTTTTATATTAAAATTCACATTTTTTATTAAATATTTTTATATAATATATTAAAATTCACATCATTATAACTTTGATATAAAAATTAAATTTGGTCACACTTTCGATAGGGACCAAATTGGTTAATATTAACAAAAATTATGACTAAATTGAACAAAAATAACAAATATAGGGACCAAATTGAATATAGAACATTGACTTTGACACGTGACACGCTAATGGGTTGACATGTGGACATTTAAAAAAATTAAAAAAAAAGCATGAAGTGACACGTGTACATTTAAAAAAATCAAAAAAACCACAAAGTGACATGTGGCAGTCACTGTTTATGGTCGTTAATGATTTAGACAGTGTTAGCAAAAAAGACCTAATTGAACAAAATTGACAAAAATTATGACCTATTTGAATACAAAACCAAAATTAGGATTTATTTGAAAAAACTTGACGAAAATTGGTAAAAAAGGTATTTTAAAACCTTATATTAAATTGGTTAAAATGTGTTAGCAAATACATAATGTTGGGTTTGGTTTTAGGAATTCTAGAAAAAATTTCTTCCAAATGGGTTTTATTTTATTTTTATTTTAACATGGTCACCGTGTATGACTCACTAATCAATCATTTCTTCTAGTTTCTAACCGAAGGTGACTTGGATTTATGAATTGTTGTGATTAAAAGTTTCTTACCCTTAAGTGGTAATTGATGAGTTGATGATCAATAAACTTACAATGTGTTTGTCTTATTCATTGGAAGAAAACGGTAAGATGAGAACATTAATGTTGGTGTTTGGGAATTAAAGTCCTTTTAGTAAATTAGTTAACTTATTTAAGGAATCTTTAAATTATTTTATAATTTCATATATTATTTAATTAATTTGTTAATAATATATTCAATTCCATTTGTTTATTTTAAGTAATAATTTTCATAATTTAATTTTAAGTATTAATATTAGTAAAACTAATAAATTATTTATAAATTGTTTTGTAATTTAAATATAATATAAAATAAAATTATATATTTTTAAAATTTTATTATAATTTTTATTTGCGAAATTCTGGAAATTATAATTAACAAAACAATATTTGTAACAAAACAATAGCTACATATTAACAACACTATAATTGCGACAAATTAATTACTGATTAATGACAATAAAATTATGACAAATTAGTTATGGATTCGCGACAACAAAATTGCTATAATTAGTTACAAATTTATGATAGTAAAGATGTGAAAAAATAGCTTCGGATTAACTAAACCAAAGTTACAACAAATTAGCTACATAATAGTGGAAGTCAAGTTGCGACAAATTAGTTACGGATTACTGAGAAAAAATTATGACAAATTAGTTATGAACGAGAGAAAAGTTATGAAAAATTAGTTACGAATTAATAAGAAAAAAATTGCAACAAATTAGCTACGAATTAATTAACAATTTTAAAATGTTATCACTTCACTTTAACAAGGGATTAAAGACAAATTAACTACAAATAGTAAAATATTATATCCTTATTTAATTAGCTACCTAGATTTGATTTAATTAAGGAATATTCTTTAACAATTTCATAATTAATTTATAACCAAAAATTATCAACGAGAAATTAGCTATGATTAACTAAGAAATTTTTCGTAACTAATGTGAAATTTTTTTTAGTGTTAAATCTTAAATATTTTCCTCAAAATAATACAAAAATGCATGATAATAAATAAGAAATCTAAAAATTGTGAAAAATAAATAATTACCACCCTTATCAAGATTGAACTGACGCACAAATGATATTAAAATATAATATTGACAAAAAAATAAAATACAAAAAATGATTTTAATTTTCTCTTATAAAATTATTTTTCAAATTATTTATTTGCATTTACGTTGACACCAAACAAAGGAGATACACACTGGTTGCAATAATATATTGTTAATGTTGCTAGAGTTTAAATCAAGAAGGTTTTTTTTTTTTTCTTTTAAAAAGATATATGTTATAATAGGTTAACTATCTAACTATGATCAAAATAAGGATTATTTTGTTATTTGTATTAATAAAAAAACTGGAAAAGTCCTATTTGACTACGAATATTATTTAATACAATGTTAAAATGAAAATCATCCAACCTACTAAATTATACACATGTTTTTCTGTTTTTCTTTGTTCTTCAAATAAATTATTCAGTTTTTATTTTAATATAAATTCAGTAATAAATGACTATTTATTAAACAAATCTTTCATTTCAACAGGCTACAAAAAAGATTCAAAAGTCCTCAAATTATATGTATGTTTTGGTCAAGAAAAAAATGTCTCTTATAGCATATAATTTTTAATCCTAAAACAAAAATGAATGCATTTTTGAAGTTTTTCTCCTTCATGAGTAAGCTTAGCATAAAATATGGAACACATTTATGAGTAAGAATAATTGATGCAAAAATAGTTTAATATTATTATTATTAAAAGGTGAATAAATAATATTGCAAAATAAAAAAATTGAAAGGAATACGTGTTGAGCTCAAAAAACATGCTGTCCTAACACAAGTCCACATGTGCGACACCTGTTCTATACGTGTCGAGTAATGTAATTTTTTGGAAAAAATATTTGTATCTATTGCAGCATTTGAAATTTATCTTTTTCATTAATTATTCATTGCCTTGTTTTGTGGGGTACCCTGAGCTGGGGTGGACCATATAGACGAAGATTTATCCATTAAGTTGCAGGGTAGTGTGCCTTGTATGAAGCTATTTGCTAGTTTCAGTGTTTGTTTCTAAATAAATTTGAACACACTTTCTCCATCTATAAGAGTGGTGCACAAAACTGAGAGCATAGATCTAAAACTTTTGACACAAAAGGAACCTTCAATAGTTTATATCAGTCTCAAATTGGAATTTCAATTTCCAGGTATCTATGTTCCTTCCCTTTATATGAAATCTTGCAAGATTATTTGTTGTTTTCCATCACATCAAAGTATCTTCTTCTTCTTCTTCTTTTTCATGATTCACCTTAGATTGTTATGGTTTATGTTTTTTCATCTTTTTGTTTTTTTCTGTAATATCTCTGTCTGTATCAATTCTTTTACCTCCATTTTCACCGAGGAGGGAAAATGTTTCAGACATTGAACCTTGTTCTTAGTATCCTACTGCATAACAAGTGTTTTGATCCAAATTTTTTTATTTTTTATCAAGGCAAAGGAAATGAAGCTTAGAAGCCTAAACAACAATTTAATTTTGAGAGAAAAAAATGCTTCTTTGAACCAAACACAAACACAAACCCAACTCTTTATTTTGACAATATATTGTAAGGTATATGAGGTCTTGAGGGTGAAGTTTTCATGGCTACAGTGAGCTGTGTATAGCTAATAAAAGCAAACTTATTATAATTGTTTGATTTTTGCATAGAGATATTTGTGATGTAATTTTCAATTTTTTTGTTTTTTTTTTTTTTTGTGTTGGTACAGATAAAATTTTGTGAGTGAATTTAAGTGGAATCAGAATTGGTGTTTATCATCTAGTTTTGGATAATATTAAATAATGGAAGTATGTGAAAAGCATCTTGTTCGATTAAAAGGTGATAAAAATGAACTGATTCTACCATGGTCCCCACTTGAAGTAATTTATTTCTATTAATTGAACATATTAGTTCTAAGTATTAAAAGTATTTATCTTCTTTGGTTAAGAATATTAATCCATTGAATTTTAGAAATTGTACATTCTAATTAAATGTCCAAAACTATATGAAGGAATGTTAGCTAGCTGGTATGAATTTCCTTGATCTATATATTTCAATTCAAATTATAATGCATTTCAATTTTCAATTCAGATTACATGTTGAGAAAATAAATTAAATGTTATATAAAGTATACATTAAAAACTTATTTTAAACTTTGTAAACTTTTAAAATCTTAGCATTTTTTGACTAATAAAAAAATTCTAATTAAGTGGTGGTTAAATAAAGTGAGGGTTAACATATCATGCACATGTTGTGTGAATTGTAATATTGATACAAGTTTTTGAAGACATGATTAGATTGGTTTGATTCCAGGTCTTTTATGTGTTTTTATATATATAAATAAAATGAAAAATATATAAATAATGGTATTATAGTGCCATATATGTTTCACATCTACTAATTGATAACTTAAAATATCAACAAGAAAAAATCATTTACTAATTTAAAATAATAATATTTTAATCATATTTATTCTATTTTATTTTATTTTAAAATAGGTAGTAAAATGACTGTAATTTTTGAAGGTTGTGTAAGTGTTATTTCTCTTACAACATAGACAGCATCATTGTTTATTGTATTATATTTTCTCAAATCTTACTTACATTTTTGTCTTGTCTGTTACTCCCTTTGTTCTGATCTTGTCTCTTGAAAGAAGAAGGAAAGAAGATGGTGGTTGAAGAGGGTGAGATGAATTCCCAAGGTGAGGTGGAATCAAGATTCCAGCAAGATGCCAACAAGAACCACCATTCTCAGTTCCCACCATCATCCATTGGAACACAACCATCCATATATTCTCTTACACTCGACGAGTTCCAGCACAGTCTATGCGAGACCGGCAAAAACTTCGGTTCCATGAACATGGACGAGTTTATCAGCAGCATCTGGAACGCAGAAGAGAATCAAGCCATAATAACCTCTTCCAACGTCCCTCTCTCCCAACCCTTCACCGACAAAGAACCGACAACTCTAAGGAAACAACCAAGCCTACCTCGCCAACCCTCACTCTCTCTCCCTGCACCTCTATGCAGGAAAACCGTGGATGAAGTTTGGTCCCAGATTCAGAAAGAACAAGACGACACCAACAACAACGGCAATGTTCTGAATAATACCGAGTCTGCCCCTCGCCAGCCCACTTTCGGTGAGATGACCCTGGAGGATTTTTTGGTCAAGGCTGGGGTGGTTCGGGAACAACCATGTGCACCACCACAGTTGTCTCATCACTCTCACCACCTCCATCACCAGCAGCAGCCGCAGCCTCCGCCGCAGCCGCAGCCGCCGCCGCAGCATTACGCGAGTAACAACGGTGCAATGCCGGGAATGGGTTCTTCTTTCGTTGGTAGGAATGTTATTGGTGCAGTGAGTAACGTGGTTGCACCGGGTTACCAAGTGGGGGAGGCTTCTGGTGGGTATGCCGGAAACGGTAAGAGGGACGGTGGTGGGGGGTTTCATCAGCAAGGTGTGTGCTTTGGAGGGAGTGGGTTTGGGATGGGCCCCACGATGGGAATGGGTGGGCCTGTGAGCCCTGCTAATTCTTCTGATGGGATAGGGAATGATTGTGGACAGTTTGGGCTTGAGATGGGTGGTTTGAGAGGTAGAAAGAGGATAGGGGATGGGCCTGTGGAAAAGGTGGTGGAGAGGAGGCAGAGGAGGATGATCAAGAATAGAGAGTCTGCTGCAAGATCTAGAGCCAGAAAACAGGTGCATGTCTCGTTTTCTCATTTCAATGCAGTGTCTATGAATGTCTCGTTTTATCATTTGAGGAAGAGAATTGTATTAAGCTTCATTTGCAGAAACTTATAATGTTTTTTACTTGGCAGGCATACACGGTTGAATTGGAAGCGGAACTAAACCAACTAAAAGAAGAGAACGCCCAACTGAGACAGGCGTTGGTACTGCCAAATTACGTTAGATTATGCAGAATGTTGAAAATTTTCATCCCTAGTTGTGATGAGGTATTGGTAATTCAATTATACTGATAAGGATCTTACTTGCATATTTTTCAGGCTGAGCTTGAGAGAAGAAGAAAGCAACAGGTAATCACTAACTAATGCTGATCTGATTAACTTCTAGGTAGTAAAACCACATCTAAATTAGCATTTTTGTGATTATTTGCAACAGTTTTTGGAAGAATTAAACAGGATTAGCGTTCAAAACAACGCTGAGAAAGTAAAAGACAAACTGAGAACTTTGAGAAGGAACAACAGTTATTCTTAGTGAAGAAACTGCATGGTAACCAGTGAAGTTTTGTATGCACCAGAGTTTCTTGTGACTAGTATGGCTAAATGAAAACGGAAGTCAGTGACAAGAAACTAAAGAACTACTGAAGTTATAGGCGGTTGAAGAAGCAGAGAAACAAAAGGGCGAGGAAGCTGCAAGAGTCCTCAAATTAAGATCAAAGAAGAATGGGATGACTCTTCTTATCAAATCATCACTAGTTAATTTCTCAGACGTGCAATATATATAGTTTTTGTAATATTGATGTCATTTTCATCGTTGACTTGTGTGTGTACGTTCTCGTTTACGCCTATCACACCCTTGCTTTTTAGTTTACTTTTTATATATATATATATATATATATATATATATATATATATATATATATATATATATATATATATATTTTCAGAATAAAAAGTATATCGGCAATCAATAAAAATTTATTGTTCATCATATGAATTTTATGATAATTATTATAAAATTTAACATCTTATCATGCCATTTATGATTGGATAACTTCTGCTCTATTGTCTTCTTTATATACCTTTCTTACGATGAATAGTACTTCGACGAGTTTTTGCGTTTCATGGATATTTTGCACATTTCAGACTTCTTTGACACATTATTTTTCACTTTCTCATTACAAAAAACATGTCAAATACCTTGATAGTTCACAAAAACACATTTATTCCGATCACTCAGTGTGTAAATAAACTTAGTTTTAATGTTATGTACACAGGAAGAGATCTTCATGCTTTAGACTAATGATTCATTTTAATTTGTTTAATAGAAGCTATAGATGCGGACTACTATGAGTAATTTGCCAACTTCCATTTTTAGGAAACAAGAACGCGGAGTACCATTCAGAAGAAACAACAAACATTTACAATGCAGTAATGTTCAAGTGCATAAAAACAACCACAAATACACTCCGTCTTCTACTTTTACAAACAAAAATGTAATAAACAGTAGAAAGAAGGGGTTGTGATGGAAACCGAAATTCACTCATATACACAGAATCTATATCTATATAACTTTACAATTGAAGAATTCTTGTGATTCAAGACAGAAGAAATGGACAAAAGAAACTCATGGGGCATGCTTCTATCTTCTTTTATTTGGACGGATTACACGAGTGCAACAGAACCCACTACTCATATTCAAACTCAAATTTTACATGCCCGTATTTTCTTCCTAGTTGAAGAATGAATTCAGAGAATCTGGCAAGAATTTGGCACTCTTCATGTGTTTTGACATCTGAAACATAACCATGTACGACCAATTTTTTCAAATTGGGACATCCTTCCAAAAGTCCAGCTACCCAAACCGAGAAAAGATCACTTATTACAGTCCATCCAAGTTCTAACACCACCACATTCATCAAACAAGACAAACCCTGCAAGCCATAATGAAGCACTCCGTCTCTTAAATCATAACTTAACGACATATGCGTCAATAGAGGAAAGCAAACAGAAATTGTCTCTATATCGACAACCTCATCCTCATCATCAAAAACAACACCCCACAGCCGAAGCTTATATAACTTCGATGCTTTTGAGATCATGTGATAAAATTTTGGCCACATGATTGTGAAGTTACAGACATCTATAATCTCAAGGTTCTCCGTACTATCCGCAATATCGAGATGGATAACACTCACGTCATCAATTTTCAACGCTTTCAGTGTCCCCTTTCCAACCAGCTCAAAAACCTCAAAGGTACATTCTTTCAAATGAAGTTTCTCGAGCAAATCCACCTCCAATATAAACTTATCCGAGCTAAACAATTCAAGGTGGAAATCCTTCAAAGAGACACTGTTAAGCTCCACAGAAGCATGAGAATCTGATGTTGCAATCTCTGGACTAACCATGGCCAATGTTTCAAGCTTTGGACAAGACGACATCAGAAGACTCAAATCCAACGCCGAGATGCTAACAAAACTCAACGAAAGCGACTTCAAGCAAGGAAACTTCAAATAACCTGGCTCAACACCAATGATGGAATTGCGAGCCAATGCCAGCACCTCCAGCCTATGTCTACTGCATTTCTCGATGATGTTGAAACTAGGGGTAGTCCTTACATTGTAATGCAATTGGCGCAAGGAATCCCTAGTATACATAAGCCAAGCAATGACGGGGGCGGCAGAGAACTCACGCTCATCATCCATGAAAATGGTCAAAAACTGCAGTGCCTTGGTTTGAAAAATGGTCTGAGTGATGAGTATTTCCAACCTAGAAGAGGTATAGTCATGATATGGAGGCCAATCACTAAAATTGAAAGAAAGACTGTGGAGGTGACTGCGCCATGCTTCCTTCCATTTCTTGCAAGTTGCAGAAGCAACCACTACATCCCGGGCAGAGCCGAGAAGAGACAATATGTTACCGATCACCTCCACGGGAAGGTGGTCCATAGTAGTACAATTAAACAAACTATCGGAATTAACAAATACTGAACCACACCCTCAATTTCAAAAGAATCCAATCCAAGTTATCAGAGCCTGTGCAGTATATGAAGGTTCCACAAATTAAACTCAAATAAGCAATACCAACAACAATAATAACAGTAATTCCTCGATAAACACAAATCAGAGACAAAGGGGATCCTATACAGTGAGTGATGGGAGTGATTAAGATCAGAAAATAGAGTTAGGAAGTTTGCATTGAATTAAATGGACAAATAGGAGAAACACATAGTTAAAGATAAGGGATTCAACGAACAACGAAGAGACTCACTTGGAGAACGAAAGGATCGTGTTCTTAGCGCAGAGAATTTGGAAATCCAAGAATTATAACATCCAAATTTAGCCGAAATTAGAGAGAGAGAGGACCTACCTCTCTCACTAGACGAAGGAAATTCTTTGGGCAAAACGGGAGAGAGTCTTCAAAATCGTGTGCAGGGTCCTTCGCACGTGTTATCAACTTACCCTTCGTGCGTGTTAACAACTTAACTTATGCTTTGCACACACTTTTACATTACACATTGAGTTTGTTTTAATTTTAAGTAAATTATGTACTTTAATTAAACTTAATTAGTAGTGGTTAGTGATTATTTTATTACACGTTCGCCCACTCTAGAAAAAACAACTCATTAAGAATTTCCCTGTCTTTTTTTCTTTTACTTTCATGATGACACCGACACGTCACGTGTATCATTCATCAATAATGTGCAAGTGTTGAGTGAAGAGTAAGGAATAGTGTAAATGTGGGTTAAGCTTATTTTAATTGTTATTTAATACAGTTAAGTTGGACGGGATTAAGTTAACATTAGTAATTTAATCTATCTCAATAAATTATAATTGAGTTAAATTGGATAAGGTTAGAGTAATTGAAAATATGTAATAACATTTTTATTTTTTAGGTTAAATATTTCTTTTCTTTCAAATATGTAATTGAAAAATTAGAATTACTTTTCTTTCAAAATTTTGTTCCAATTTAGTTTTTAACTTTGGAAATGCATAGATTTAATTCTTTTAACTAAATTTTATTAAGTTTATTTGACATTTTAAAATATTTCATGATAGTATTTGAGACGGTACAGTCCAAACTCACGAACGACTATCGAGTCGGTCTGATCTAGGCCCACAATCGAGATAGATCAGCCACGACTGAGACTGACCAACCTAGACCCATGATCGAGTACAACCAAACCTACAAAACTTATCTAAACCGAAAAGTTAATCGTATATATAAAAAATATCAATATATTTCTCAAAGAAAATTCATGGACTGACCCACGTGAAAAAATTAAACTAAATTTTTATTATAAAAAATGTTATATAAAAAAGGTGATTAATCTTCATTTTCATGCAAATAAATATGTTTCACAATATCAAATAAAGTCTTTTCTTCGATATTTAATATTAAATAATCTAAGTGCTGTATTAAATGATACATAATTTAAGTTTGGTACACATATTACATCAACTAGATTTGCATAAAATAGAGACGGAATAAAAGCTAAGTATGTTTATGTAACACTTGATAACATAATTCTTAACTACTATTCATATAATATTTAAATAAAGTTTTTTTTTATAGTGTCCATTTTTCTTTGCTAAATAATCATATCTCAATATACAATAAATACATGTTACAAAATAATGAACTAATATCTTATTGACTAAATAGATGAGTTAAAATATCCTAAATTCATGTCATTCAGCTAATTATTGGTGAATCTTAAAATGTTTACATATAATCCTTAGTCATTTTCTTTAAATTATTTTACTCTAACCATTTTTATTTGTCCAGCCAAAAATATATTAAAAAAAATTGTCAACACCGAGTAAAAAACACATAAGAATCTTGTCCTAGAAACATTTATGATTAACAATTTTCAATTCATGAGGCATCTCATGCCATTATATTTATAGGCAGGTCAAATGTGAAATACATACATAATAAAAATGTGAAAGGATCATCCTCACGAATACTTTAAAAATACTGTTTAAGGTACGAGTATTAAATTTTGTAAAAGTTTATAAATAATTAAAACATTAAATAAATTATGACCAAATAACTATTAATGTATTTTTATTTTATTTAGAAGACAAAAATACCCCTTTATACTAATTTATTTACTATACACAAAAAATTAAATAATAACATAATTATATTTTTATGTTGTTAAAAATTAAAATATAATTAAACAATTTTTTAAAAAAATTAATGGAAAATAAAATATTATTTTTCTAATAAAAAAATTAATATAATATTGTTTATATTTTTAAAAACAAATAATATTTATTTTTGTTATTTTTTAATATTTAACTTTTAATAATATTAAAATATAATTATTTTATTATTTTTCAATTTTTCAATTTTTTTATCAAATAAATTATCAATTACAAATGTACAACACTAATAAATATTTTTATTCTCTAAATAAATAAAAATACATTAATAATTAATAAAGTTAAGATTTATTTAATATTTTAATTATCTATAAATTTTTAAAATTCAATGTTCATAATATCCGCATCCTTAAAACACCTATCAGCATATTCAAGAACTTAATGGAGTTTCTTTCCTTACGTCCCAGCGTGTGTAGCTTAAGGCTATGTCATTCAATCAGAAATGATAACTGGTAATAATTCAGGTGAAAGGTATCTAAGCTGACCAAAGAATTCTAAGAAAAGTTTCTTCAGTTGTGAATACGTTGAATGATATTTTAAACTTAAATTATTTCCAAGATATTGTTAACCTACAAACTACAATTTTCATGATTTAAAGAATTTTACATGATGAATAAGAATCATACGAATAAATGATATTACAATACAAATGGTTGAAATAAGCCTTATTAGCATCAGCTCCAGAGAACTCATATACAGAGACCACGTCAGTACTCAGTATCCTTTTGTTCTGAACACCTAAAGCTCTGGTTTTCCGCGTTCAAACAGGCAGAATTGTAGAAATCCATTAGTTGTACTTGTATGTCTATCTATTTAGTAGTGACAGGACCACTTTATAACGTGAGGATCCCCATTTAGTTGAATAGCGATTTTAACCATTTCATGACTTTGAAGACCCACTACTGCCCGTTGTCATGAAAGATTCACCACAACCACACTGACCTTTAGAATTTGGATTGACGAAAATAAATTCCGATCTGACAGGAGAAGCAAAAAAGAGCAGTGGTTAAAAGAAAAGCAAAAGAAAAAAAAAAAAAAACAAAGCAATAGTTCACATTAGGAAAAGAAGAAAGGAAGATAAACAGATGAACCAAGCAACAAAAACGAGTACAACACAAAAACTGTACAATAATTTTCCTGCCCTTTCGTTAATGGCGTCCTTCAGTGATGCATATATTTGAGATAGAAAAACACTAATCATTACCAGAGGTCAGCATAACACAGTTACATAAGAAATAATTGACTACTCCAAAAGCCCGAATTACCGCACAGTCAGAGTAACAGAGGTGGTATATAGTTTCTGTCATGAGCAGATCAATGCCCAAATATGCAATTCCTAAATGAAGATAAAACGTTAGCTGCATTCCCTTGAAGAGAATCTAATCAAATTAATGTCTTCTAAAGCTTAATATATTTAATGCATCTGTGTTTCAATTCTCTCTCTACACACCTACTCAGTATTTATAAATCATAGTAATGACATCACATCTGGATTCAACTCTTCTGGCAAATATGTTATGTGTGCAGTAAGAACATATTTGCATGTTACTTAAACTCTATAATTGATTGGCTGGTTTCCAAGAAGGAGAAAGTTTTGTGATGACGATTTCATACAATGCAATGTATGTGTTTACCAATATTTGTCATAAGCTTTAAATATATTTGTTTTTTGTTTTTGAGTGATAGTTTCTGCATGACTATGTGTCTCTATTCAATAACTCTGTAAATTACTGATTTAGCGTATCTCATCTATAAGATGACTATGTCTCTCTATTCAATAACTCTGTAAATTACTGATTTAGAGTATCTCATCTATGAGACAAACAGCCTTCTACATGTCATAAGTCATGTACTTTACACATTGCAAGTGTTAGTTATGCTCTTAACTATTTTCCTGTATAAAGAATTCAGTGAATTAGCCAATGATGCTAAGGTGGACATTGTTGAGGTAATCTCAGTTAATTAACATGGATGAAATTCTTATTCTTATTTTATTATTTATTCACAGTCCAACATGATTGGATAAAAAAGGAGATAAAATAAATAAGAAGCCCTCACACACCCACACCCACACCACTAGACTACTAGTTTTAATACTAAAAGATTAACAAGCATTAAATTCTGTTACAGGAGTGGAACACACGCACTACTTGTTTTTAATACTGTGTTTCTTTTTTATCTTTTCAAGGTGGAAGAGCCGGAATGTTACTTATGTGTACACTTAACAGATTTGGGTATGGGATTAAAGTGAAGTCGATGCCACCAAGACAGTATGATTAGATTCGTCCACAGTAGAATAATTACGTGGTTCTCCTAAAGAATAACAGAAAACAGTTACTTACCGTAGCATTCGTACACACCCCATTACAAATATAGATATATTTTATAAACTAAATTCCCTTAAAAATGATTCTATTTATGTCTTGGGAGTAATCAAGTATGATTATTTGATGATCGAATCACATCATCTGTGTTGAGTTTCAGTACTAAGTAAGAAATAAGATTCAAATCTACCTACTTGGACACATAGTTTGTAGTTCGTGCTCTACTAAATTAGTTAAAGGATACAGATCCATAATTAAGATCAATTAGAACACAAATATATCCGGAAGTATTCAATTAGAAGTAACCCAATAACAAACTCATACATCTGATCTACTTTCTTTCATGTGCTATTACGTCATAATGAGTCCAATTTTAACCACCAGAACCAGAATAGACAGAAATCCTTAATATCAACTTTGAATGAGACTTATCACTAAAAACATTTTCAGTTTTACATCCAGAAAATTGGCAAGCAGATTCAATTAACAATGAATTATTAAAAATATGAATACTTCCCAATTTCAGACAGTTCCCATGGAAACTGATAATTGATAGAGGCTGAATTTCTACATCTAAAAAGCAACCAACAGAAAAAGGGATAAGCAATCAACAACTGATTTTGATGTAGATGGAGCAGTTTAAAACGATAATCTTAACATATCTGAGTCCCAAGTCCCAGCCAAAATATGATTACCGCTTATAGATAGATTTATCATCCCATTCTTAAAGCACAATACAACAAACAAAACATAGCAAAACAGAAGAAATATACAAGTTGAGCATGAAGAAAAAGTGTTAGGGAAAATATTTACCTCAGTTTGTCATCTACAAAATCCATTTTAGTTCCAATGACATGCATAAGGGCCTTTGGATCAATCAATATCTTAACACCCTTATCCTCAACCAACTCATCAAACCTTCCTTTTTCATCTGTAAAAAACAACAGGAAACTTAGATTAAAAAGTCATAACTCATAATGCAATAATGCATCCAACTCCAGCTCACCACAATTGAAAGGAATAATCAGTCAACAAAAATAGAAAATTCCCAATAGAATTAAACTTTTATCCATGTTACTCATATTTAGGACATATGAGATTTTTGTAAGAATACATTACCACTAAAGGTCAATTTTTTACCTTAGTATTTCACATTCCTCAATTCCTGTGTTTAACTAGTGTGTATTTGGAGTCAATTAATCACGGGGGAAAATCTTCTAAACTTGAGTTATGTAACAGTATGACAATGGAATGTAAGTTTCATAAGAGATGGGTTAACAAAGTTTTTAGAGGTGAGCTAAGACAAGTTAAAAACGTTTTAATTTTCAGTAGAGCTCCGTGGTGCTGAATGATGCATGCGGCAGAATTCACCCAGTGGATAAAAGTCCTTTTTGTTGATTATTGCCATCACTTACATTCATCGTCTTAGTACTTACGTTGTTAGGTAAGGTCATTTCCTTTAGGTATGACTTATTTAATCATCTCAGATGTGACTTTCAATTTTACTTACTCATTTTAATCGTCCACAATTCTTATGAGGACAATGAATTGAGCATTTTGCCCTAGTATGCGTTAACGCGGCATGTATAGAAACCAAAGACACAAGACATCCAACGAAAAAGCACAGTAAATCAATCCAGATTATGATGATACGCGATCTCAAAGACGATAATCATAGGAGCATGGCATAAAAATCGAGAAAAATCGGTCATTCACAAGCACCGATGCAAAATTCCTCGAAAAGTAAATCGTCGAACACTCCTTTTAAAGATTAAAAAACCGAATGGATAATCCTATTCATAAGAAAGGTAATTTAACGAGCCTAAGATAAATAATTTAGGATCAAACTTTCTCCTATGATTAAACCGCAGCGATTCCAGGACGAAAAAATCATAATCAAATTGAATTCAGTAAAGTTATTTGAGAAAAAAAAATGTTCCACAAATCTAGAATATATACGATATTTCGCGAATAGATGAACGGAAAGAGTGAGAGACCTGCGTAATTGAGAGTGTAGGATAAGCCGTTGCAGCCGCGAGCCTTGACTCCGAGCTTCAAGAAGGGCCTCTGACGCTGCTGTAGCAGCTGCCGTATTCGCGAGGCTGCTGCATCCGTCAACGACACGGCTTGGCGGCGGGCCGCCGTCCCTATCTTCTCCGCTGCCACGCTCATCGCCTTCGAAGCCATCGAAGATTAACTATTCGTGTCCACTTGTTTTAGGATGGTTCCTCTTTTTTTCAGGTTTGGCGCGTGGCCACCACGTTTGTGGCTATGCTAGGCTATTCGTAGAACGTTCCCGATGAAACCTATGCCCTGTGCTTGTGTGGCCAAATTTGTCACCTCATCGGTAATGTTATCAAAGCTCAAACAACAACGTACAGTTATTAGACAAATTATATATAAATATATGAATAATAATATTTGGATTATTTTTTTAGGAAAATCTTAGTATTACTGTCATCCTTTCCCATTCCCTGACGTGGTAATTTAGTATAGATAATTAATTTAAAAAAAATAGTGATATATTAATTAATAATCTGCGTTAAATCATGTCAAATAATACAGATTAAAAATAAAAGAAAAAATAGGAGTCATTCTCATTTTTTTCATTCACTTATAATCTTTTATTTCAATAATTCTTTTATTATCTATTTTAATTTTTTGAATGGTCTAATATGAGAATTGAAGAATGATTAAAATGATAGATTAAGAATGGGTAAAAAATAATAGATTAAAATATTATTATTCTAAATATATTAATAATTCAAAATAGTTCTATATATACCTATGTGTGAAGCAAATATTACTTATGTGATGACTCAGTATTTTGACGTGAATCATTTACATATGCAAACATGCAATTAATAAAATTTACCTTTTTAGATAATTAATTAAACTCATTTATAATTTAATAACTTATGTGATAAGTTTATACTCTAATCTAAATATAATAAACTTGATCATTTTTATAATAATTATTTGAAATTTCTAAACGTATTTCTGTAATAAATATTTTAAAATTATTTCAATAATAATTGTATTGGTTAATAATGTAAAACAATTTATGTTGTCTATGACTATATTTAATTATTTATTTTTCATTTAATTTAAGAACATTAATTTTGTTCTAACACTGATTAATTTTTTTTAGGTAAGAAAGATAGAAGAGAGGTTATTGAAAAGAAAAGCCCTCTCGTCGAGTAGGGGTTTTCAATTCCAAAGCTGGTCCTGTCTGTATATGGTGTTGGCGTTGGCATTGGGACGCTCATCACACCCAAACAAAACCCACCTTGAGGACCAATTTCATTTCTCACTTATCAACAAAAACAAAACACCTCAAAATGCAAACACGCTCACTCTGAGAGAATAATTCCACTGCTCCTTTCCATATCACCACTCAAATGCTACTCTCACTCTCTCAGACCCCTTCAGTTTTGCAGGTTTTCTCTCTTCCTCTAATCTCCGCAATCTTTCGCATTTACTCTTCAACTTTCACATTACACATCTCCATTTTTATGCTTTTTAAGTGTAACATTCGCTGATTCTCCCTTTTCGCGCATTTCATCCACTTCTATTATCACCGTTAACAGCCCCGCACCGGCATCGTTTACTTGATTTTTTTCACGCATGACCTAATATTCGGTGATTCTCTATTAATTTATTCATTTATTTTGGCTAACAGGTATAGGACGAAGGAATTTCGAGCGAATTGCAACATTCACGTATTGAATTTACTGCTGCTAGTTTTTTCGTGAATTTTTCAGAAGCCGCTATTTCAGTACTGTGAAAATGGCTACCTATTATGCACCTTCGAATGCTAGAAATTCAGCGGGGGTGCTGGCTGTTGTTGGAGGAAGAACAATTTCTGAGAATCACGGTGGCAGATTGTTCTCTTTGAAAATTCAAGAGAGCAAGTACGTGTTTGGCAGCAGTAGAAAGTGTGGTTCGATTCAAGTGAAGTGCTCCACGAATTCCCATAGTATAAGTCGCAAAGATCCTTTTCTGGATCTGCACCCTGAGGTTTCAATGCTTAGAGGAGAAGGAGGGAGTGCATTGAACAACCCTAGACCTAGAAAGGATGTATCAGGTGGAAAGGTTGCTGAAAGCTTAGAAGCCACCATGAATCCAAGTAACTACAATGAAGCTAAGATCAAAGTCATTGGTGTGGGTGGAGGTGGGTCAAATGCAGTCAATCGTATGATAGAGAGTTCCATGAATGGTGTTGAGTTCTGGATTGTTAATACTGATATTCAGGCCATGAGAATGTCGCCAGTTATTCCTCAGAACCGGTTGCAAATCGGTGAGGAGCTTACGCGAGGTCTTGGCGCTGGTGGTAACCCTGAGATTGGTATGAATGCTGCCAAGGAAAGCAAGGAATCAATACAGGAGGCAGTTTATGGAGCTGATATGGTCTTTGTCACTGTATGTTCTGTTAACCACTTTTCCTTAGAGATATAGCTTATGCTAACTGCATTGCAGGTTTGCATTGTGAATTTTGTTTGTAATGCCTTTCTCACCACTACCTGACATGGTTTATCATATATGCTATTGTAATACCTGAATTTGTCTTTATAAAATTAAAATTTGAACTAGGTTGTCGTTGTGTATGTTTCCGTAGAAAAAATAAATGACATCGTAATAGAATATGTGTCGTGGAAGGTGGAATAGGCCACAAGGATATCAAGGGACTACATATGAGGGGTTACACTGGTGTGGGGGCTTAAATGTTTATTCTGCATGCTCCCTTTATCATCTGTTATGGCGGCATTCAAGTGCATGGTCTAAGTTATTTTACCTATGTAACTTGGCACTTATCGTTTTGTGAACCACTCTTTGGGATTTTTACATTTCACCAAGATGTTTAAATTTGGGAGTATCTTAGCTATATCTAATGGCTCTTTATCACATTCACTTTCTATGTATGCTCTTAAATGGTGTTGGACTGTTAATTCTTTTGTGGAGGGGTAACTTTAATAGGGATGAAACAGAGATTGTACAATCAATTTCCAAAACGAAGTCTTGCATAATATCATCATAAGGTAAGTTGTGACTAAAAACTCCCTCACTAAAATAAAAGCACACTAGTTCTTTCTGATAAATGAGAACTAACATGTCAAAATTGATTGCAACACCTGTGATCGTAATTTATCTGCTTTCTGTGAAAAAAAAGGCTGTACACATCAATCACCATACAGCTTAGTGGCTGATTTCCACTCTCATCGGAAGCTATCATTTATAATCACAGGCACTTTGTCATCTTTTACATTTCTTTGTGAAAAAATATATATTTCATTGTGGATTGCCACCCTTAGATTGTCAACATGTCTAAATATTGCTATAAACATATCATTTTCCTGCGACGTCACTTTGAATCATAAATTATAGGGTTTTCTTTCTTTTTAAGTAAGTAATTAAGAAGTTGAAATATCTATGATGGCAAATAACGTGCATGCAATGTTTCTTTATCAATTTTAGGAGGAAATTATTAGCGCATGTATAAAATTCTGGTCTTTGTTGTTTTCAATTTTTTTATTAATTATAATTGTTGTTTAAGGCCTGTTAGAAACAAGGAACCAGCATTTCATGATTTTTGAAATCCTTAACTTTATCATTTTTCAAAATTTTCCAGTTCAACAAAACTGTTCACTGTTGCCAGTAAACTTGAAAAACTAGAATTCATTTGTGCAGGCCGGAATGGGTGGAGGAACTGGCACCGGTGGAGCTCCAGTTATTGCTGGTATCACAAAGTCAATGGGTATACTGACTGTTGGTATTGTCACAACTCCCTTTTCTTTTGAAGGACGAAGACGGGCAGTTCAAGCACAAGAAGGAATTGCAGCCTTAAGAGATAATGTTGATACACTGATAGTTATTCCAAATGATAAACTGCTGACTGCAGTTTCTCAATCTACCCCTGTAACTGAAGCATTCAATCTGGCTGATGATATTCTTCGACAAGGTGTACGTGGTATATCTGATATTATTACGGTATGGAATCATTAAGATCTTTGAACACGAACAATGACATTCCTTTCGTTTTTTCTTTCCTATCAAATCTTGATTGTAAATGGAGTAAATAAGGAAGAAAGAATGAAATAGAAACCTTGAGGGATTTTTTGACAATTCAGCAGTCCTTACCTGATTTACTAATTTGTATGATATGTTAGTTCAGAATTATCTTTTACCATTAGTTAATCAGATGACCTGGTTATATATTTCCCATGTCTCAAAGTTGATGGTGTTAGTCTGAAATCACTAATACTTATTTTGTTAATTAATTGCAGATACCAGGATTGGTGAATGTCGACTTTGCTGATGTTCGAGCTATAATGGCCAATGCAGGTTCTTCACTTATGGGGATAGGAACTGCAACTGGTATGTATGGGATGGGAACTGCAGATGGAGATCCATTGCTGGTCCTGAATCCTGATCTTCTATTTGACCTAAATAACTAGCGAGTTTTCCGTACATAGTATGGTTATTTCTAAATTTAATTAAATTTAAAAATATAAATTTAAAAAAAATTAAAATAAAAAGTATCATTGATTCATTGTTGAGAAATCAGGTATCTTTAAGAAAGAAAAATGTATAATAAATGTCTTCACTGTCACTAACGAGAATTTATTGTAATAGATAGTAATAAATTAAAGAGATGATACTTTTGAAATTAATAAGATTATGAAAATGAATTATTTGAATTAATACTCATTGATATATATTGGGGAAGGAGGAGGCTTTTGTTGGCCTCTTGGTAGCCAATGTAAAACTCAAATTTTCTATGATGTATCAAATTAAAATTCGAATTAGAAATGATTAGATTTAAAAAAATTGCATTTGAGAGGAACAAAAAATGTGAAAGAAGTGATAGCTTAGAAAGAGTGTATGTCCTGAAATGAAAGTCCTCTCGTTTTGAAGCTAGTGCGCAAATTTAATATATGGCAATGGGTTGTTTCTAAACCTCTGCTTTGCTAACTAAATTATATTAATGTTTGTAGAGGGTAGTGTGTTGCTTGAACTATGTATGAAGAAAGACAATTATAAACTTTACCTTATCATATGGGTCATGTCTATAACTAAAGGGGAAGTATTATTTGACCAAAGTTGTTTTAGAGGCATTGCCTTGAGAGTTGAAAGCTTCAACTTGAAACTATCTCATATTGCAACCAAACAAAGCAAGATGAAGATTGTATAATGAATTCTGAAGGTCATTGCACTTTAAAGTTGTGGAGAAATACACATTGATGTAGAAAATTCATTCCCGGTCCTCAACAATAAAATTTTAACCCTGTACTGATCAATTATTAAAATATAAATATATTATTCTCTTATTGCTGTACACTTTTTTTATGGGGAAGGAGGAGGGTGATCCAAATTGATGAGCAGCATATCTTGATCCATAGTTTCATTTATTATTGAAAAATTGAAATTTATCTTGGTTCTTTTTATTTTGAAGGGAAAACAAGGGCAAGAGATGCTGCATTAAATGCCATCCAGTCACCTTTACTAGATATTGGCATAGAAAGGGCAACTGGAATCGTATGGAACATAACTGGTGGAAGTGATTTGACCTTGTTTGAGGTAGCTAGCAATTCCTGGTCCTTTACAGGGTTATCTTTACTTGATAGTTGTTTGATCTGAGTACGTACATGATGCTTTTTTCCCCTCATTCTTTCTTTCGGTCTCCTTTTTTTATTTTGAAATACAATCTCCCCCTTTTCCTTTGGAATCTGGGTCATATAACAAGCACTGAAGTTACAATTTTCTGAATAATTGAATCTCGTGACCATGTGCTGATTCCATCGTGATACGTTCTTACATGATTGAGATGATTGTGAATTGTATAAGTTTTACATGGACATGATATTAGGCAAGGATTAAAAATCTGAGACTTAAAATATATGTATAAGACACCCAAGTCCATCTAGTAATCCAATTACTATAATTCTGTAGTCATACTTTACTGGCAAGCTGGCTTAGTTTTTGAAGCGGCTAAATAATTCTTCCAGGCATATGTTGGCATCCATTTCGTGAGCAAAGAAATAAAGTAAACAACCCTTCGGTTCTGAACTCTGAATAGCTACCTGTATAACAATCTGCAATCTACTAATTTCGTCATACTCCATATGTTTATTATGGTCTTTTGTATGCTATGGATATAAATAGTATCATTTACAGGTGAATGCTGCAGCTGAAGTTATATATGATCTTGTGGATCCCACTGCTAATTTGATATTTGGAGCAGTAATTGATCCATCACTCAGTGGTCAAGTAAGTTAAGCTCTGCAAACCCTTGAATATCATTTATACCAACAATTATATGTCATGTCAATATTCCTCTTCCTATAGATGAGTTAGGCAACATTATCCCTGTGCAGTGCGTTCAAGACCTAGTATTATCCTTTTCTTTCTAGGAAGCACACACTTCAAAATATTCGCCATGTGCATGCCACATTTCATAAACATTATGATTATCGTTTTTTTATAAATGACCCTTTTCACTTCAAAGTTCAAACATGCTTAAATTGCACTGCTCTCTGATCTAATTTGTTAGGATAACTGAAAATTTCAAAAAATGTTTTATCATTGTCTCTTATGGGATTAGTCTTTTTTTTCCTCATCCTAATTTGTTTTCTTAACCACCTAGGATTATTATTAGAGTAAGTAAATAAATAAGGGTACTCTTGGTTTTATGAACATATAGAATCCATCCATACATTGTATACATTTCAGTTAATATCAAATTTTATGTCGTTCTCTTATCTCTCCTCCTCCTTCTACACTTAAAATACCACAACTCAAACATAATTTTTGAAATGTGCTACTAGCCTACTATGAATGCCCTTCCTAAAGACATTTGTCCTTTCTTTTACAGCTTTCAATGTCACTGAAAGTTAATTTTAAGCATTCTATTAATTATTTAGGTCTTCAGAGGATAAAATAAAATTTTAAACTCTCTCTATCGGCTTTTGAACTTAAAACATTGATTTTCTCTTTTAAGATTTGTGCTTTTATGTTAATTTTGTGCGACATATGTTTTTTAATACTCATACTGTCCTATCATTTTTCAAATTTGCCATTTAATAGGTAAGCATAACACTAATTGCAACTGGATTCAAGCGTCAAGAGGAAAGTGAAGGGAGGCCTACACAGGTATGACCTCTTTTCCCTTGGTGCGCCAATCCCTCTTCAAGCGTCAAGAGGAAAGTTAAGGCAGCCCTACCCAGTCCCTCTTCTCCTCTCTGGTGCAATACCTACATGATTGTGCTTTTTGTCCAAAATGCAGGGCAGTCAACTCATACAAGGAGAAACCATTGGTATCAATAGGCGGTCTTCCTCTTTCACTGATGGTGGTTTTGTTGAGATCCCTGAGTTCTTAAAGAAGAAGGGGCGCTCACGTTATCCAAGAGTTTAATAACCTTTCTCTCAAGTTCTTTAATCCCTCGCATCTCTTTACCAGACAAATTTTAGAGATTCAAATCTCATCAGTTTAGGCATTAGGTCCTGTTTTGCCCTCTTTTACATTTTTAGGTCCGTTTTGTGTATACAGTGTTCAGGAAAGCAAAGCACTTTCCAAACCGTTGTGTTGAGTTGAGGCTTGTTGGCATCTTCTAATAAGTTTATTAGTTTGTATTTTTGTACAGAGAATATATCAGTATGGTCAGGGCATGTTAGTGTTACCAGCAACTCAAGATTAAATTCGTGTACATGAAAGTTCTTGGTTCCGAAGACAAAACCGAGAACGTTTCACATTCTCACGGACCAGGTAAAGCTCTCCTAGTCTATAATGGTCTGTTTTGAGAAATGCAGTACATGAAAATAAAATGGATGAGGAAAAAATGTGAAAATAAAGGTGTTTGCTGGAAAGGAAAGAGATAAAGGATAAGGAGAAATTTTGATAAAAAAATAGAATGGAAAAGTATTAATAATGAGACTCACTTTTCTTTTTTAATTTCATCTTCTCTGATTATTTTCTACTAAATTACCAAATTAAAATTCATTTTCTGTATTATTTTCTAAACTAATGTTTTAGGATAAAGGTGGCATGATGGCATGAATCGTAAAATAGTATTTATTGTGTTTTTGTGTGTGTTTTATTTTGAATACAAATGACACAAGATTATTGTAAAAAGTAGTACTGGAAATAGAGAGTTGGCGTGAACTTATATATGTATGGCCTAACAAAGGCATGTTACTGGGAGGATCAGAAAGGTCCACACCACACCAATCAGCTCACTCACAATTAAACAGAAACGAAAGACAAAACAAAGTAAAAGGAAAAGGTGATCTCAGTCTCACCGTCTCAATTTCACGCATTCATTCAAGTTATGTCACTATAATAAATCTTATTTATCGATATAACATCATTTTTTTATAAATATTATTTTTATTTGTTATAAATACCAATCAAGTTTCTATTTTCTTAAAGGTTAAAACTGTTGGCATGCTTAAATGAAGCCCGAACCTACGTTCAAGAAAAAATATTATTCTCTCTGTTCCAATTTTTTCTTTTCCACTTTATATGATGTTAATGTTGTCACACGAAGACTAAGAAATACATGTTTTAACATAAACATAAAATGTTTATTTTTAATATAAGATCCAATATTTTATAAGACTCGTAAGCTTATGACCTCATTCCATCTTCGTTTTTTTAAATATATGCAAAAGTACTTCGAGAGCTCAATCCATAATTATTTAATTAAGTTTTTAACAAAAGAATACTAGTTACATAGTTTTAATATATTTTTACCAAAGCGCTCTATTATTGAAAAATATAAAATCAGTATAAAGACTCGTTAAATGTGAGATCTAACTCATTAAAATTTGTGATTTTCAATTAATTTTAACAATATTCAACAACCCAATAAATTTGTCCAACCTTCACGCATGGTTAAGTAAAAAAAAAAAACTATCCACTAATCTTTATTTCGACTTGTTTTGTTTTAGATATTTTTCACATTGATGGACAATATAACTTCTTTTAATAATAACACACGAGTATTAGAGGCATGTATCATATGATTACTGTTTATTTCTGTATCCTCCACTTTAATCTATTATGAAATTTATGAAATTGACAGAAGAAGTTGCCTTTGATCACAATGTTACAAAATTATTTTTTAGCTTTAAACTTAGGGGAAAAAATACAAATATATTTTCTGGCATCTGAAATACCTTTCTCGTCAAAAGCACGTCAGAAAAGTGTATTTTGGAATGAAAAACGATGAAAATGATAAATATTACCACTGTGAGAGAAACGGAACGGAAAAAAAAATCAGATAGCTCAACCTGATTGGCTAAAAGAAAGAATCACGCACAATCACAAAGGCAAATGCAGATGAACGTCAATCCTCCAAAAATCAATCCAAGGAATCGTGCTTTCTTCAGAACAAAGCGTAAGAACGTGATAGGAATTTCTCCGATTGCAATTTGTTTTAATTTTAGTTTAGATTTTGCATTTCGTTTTGTGAATCGGTTTGGATCTCACAGGAGAAGATGGAAAACAGTGAGGAACAGAAGTACGGAGTTCGGAAATTAGAGATCTCAGACAAGAGCAAAGGCTTCATCGAGTTGCTGCAGCAACTCAGCGTTTGCGATTCCGTCTCTGACAGAGATTTCGAGGATCGATTTCGAGAGCTCAGTGCCGTCGGAGATGACCACGTTATCGGCGTGATTGAAGACGAGGCTTCTGGAAAGATCATTGCGACGGGGAGCGTGTTTATTGAGAAGAAATTTTTGAGAAATTGCGGCAAAGTTGGGCACATTGAGGACGTTGTTGTGGATTCAAGCGCACGTGGGAAGCATTTGGGAAAGAGAATTGTAAGCTTCCTGACGGAGCATGCTCGTTCCATTGGATGCTATAAGGTCATTCTTGATTGCAGCCTCGAGAATAAGGCGTTCTACGAGAAATGTGGCTTCCAGCACAAATCTCTTCAGATGGCTATGTATTTTGCTCACCACTAGTTTTCTACTGTCTTGGCTTCTTTGATGTTGGAGTCGACGAGCTCTGGGAGGCTAATAATGCTGGGTAATAAAGCTTGTGGACTCTATGCTTAATTCAATTACGCTTATGTTTCATGCCGTGTGATGTGCTTTTTGTTTTCTGAAACGATAAATTTGGCCGCTCAAATTGACGTGATGCTTAGTTGGATTGGGTTTGGTATTATCGGTGAATCTTACGAGGGGCTTTTTAAATTCTTCATGTTGATCTTCGTTTTAAGATTTCGATATTGCATAACCTTTTGAGAGAGATTACACGTCTAATATTTCTGATGATTTGGTTGCTACGATAATAGGTAGTCCATGATATTGTTACGCTTTCTTAGTAAATTGATAGCTCCTGTTTTAAATAGATCTCTGACGATTTCGGATTTTCTACGGCTTCGTATTGGGTTATACGTTCATTTTAAACTAATCAACTGTAGCCAACATAAAACGGGGCTGATCTTTATGACTACAATGATAAGGGTTAAGATTTGGTTATTGTTGTATTGTGATGTATTTCTTCTTGGACTATAGGTAAGGGGTTAAGACTTGGTTTTCAGTCGACTCGGTATTTCTTCTTACTGGAAAATGGTGCATCATTGATTACATCATTATTAGTTGTAGAATTAGATTATGATGTATGTTATATTCAGTTGGATTAAGCTTGATGTTGCTCTAAAGGTTTTTTATTAAAATTAGAGCTCTGCATGCAGATTCAGAACTGATATAATAGTGTCAAAATTGGAAAGGTATGGAATCATTAGGAGGAATAGTTTTTATTTGACGGATCCATGACTGTTTGTAGTTTTTACTAATTACTGCTATGCTAAGTTCTAGTCAAACAATTCTGAATATGTACATGGTCCATTGAATTTTGTTTGTTTTTCTTGATGTCACTTATGTAACAACTGCATATTTTCCTTGTTTCCTGTATTTGATGCTATTTTACATGTTGCTCTTGAATTCAATGTGTATGAATACTACTCAAATGCTATTTGCAGAGAGTTTAATATCATTATTGCATCAGAGTCATCATAGTATTTGGGATGACATAATTTTGGACACATCATAGTTTTGCTTGCACCAATCAGTATCAATTGTTTTCTTCTAGTTTTTTCACCATAATTATCAATTTTCATTTTTGACTGTGCTCTGGTTCTTTACCTTCCCCAACATAAAAGAGACAAAAAGAATACTTTTTTCCCCTATAATATCAAACCCTGTACACCTCTTAGCCTCTGAGGTTACCCATTCCCTTTTCATTTTCCTTGTATTGAGAACTCAAAATTTCTCAGGTGGCACAAGTTGGTCCTCAGTTCCAATTCTGATGTCCCTCCCCTCATAGCTAGTTTCTTTCACTTGCCGGTAAGCTCGCTTCTATCATTGACCTCTTTCTTATCAAAGGGGGATATGGTAAATAGTAATCTATTAGTCAAAATAAGGTAGCATATAACATTCGATAGATGTGATACAATGAAATGGAACACAGTATATGAGTTCTATTTCATGTTTGGTTCATTTAAAAATATTTTAGAACACACTTGAGGTTAGAAAATGTTACATTTTGGTTCTTCTGAAAATTGGAACTAAGGAGAAAAGAACAGAATAGGATGTTCCATTTTCTTTTGTTAATGCACCAAAGCCTACGTAAGGTTTTTTTTATCAGCGATACAAAATATATTAATTGGAATCATTCGGGTGTTCCAACCCATTTACAAAAACATCCGAAAAAAAAAATTCAAACACTAAGATTACAAAAAGACTTAGGAAGAAAAGAAAAAGACATACATAATCATATGATAAATCTCTAACAAAGTTGGATCTTCAACAAAAAAAAAAATTCCTGTTGTTAAATCAGTCCTTCATTTACACAGGCCATGTAAGTGTTCTTCTGCTGGTCATAATAATAATAATATTATTATTATTCGTGGATACAATCAAACAGTGTACAAATCTTGTTGATCAGGGGTTGAAGGCTCAATTAAAATATATGATGTGGTTGATATTCCATTTATGAAAATGAGTTTTGCCACTCCCATGTCTCCACTGTCTGCTATTCAAATGATTACACCTAAAATACTCATTTGCTTTGTTAATGACATAGTTTACAGAAATTATTTTAAATTCAACACAATAACATGGTAATGGCCCTAGACATTTGGTCTGTTTTGCCAAGCTTATCTTTTTTTATAGGTAAGAAGGAGAATGAAATGGCAGAGCTGGAGAAAATTTTGGAGTTGTACTTACTGACTAGCTGACACTTGGAGTTAAATATTTGTGGCATGTGCCCATTTTCTATTTTATTTTCATAATATGAATACTCACTATGTCTGACTTTTGTATATTTTTCTTTGCCTCATTTATACAATTTTGAAGGTTAATTATAGTTCATGATCTCAACTTAAAAATAGATGGGATGCCTAAGTATGGCCCTTTTTGTACTTCCGATACCATATGTGCTAGTAGAAGTATGTTAGTAGTTATAGTGTATAAACCAATTCCGGACCATCAATTTTACGGATTATAGTTTACAATCCTGTCATGATCGCTTGCTATTTAATCTGTTTAGTATTTTACCCTTGATACATAATTATATTATATTGTGCAGAAACTATATGAATGCATTCCGGTGCTAGGGCAAAGGAAGTCAGAATAATTACCAGTTTGTGAGCCTTTTTCAAGTTTTATTATATTAATGTAATTTGAAGAGAACGAGAGGGGCTGGAAGCACTTTCCATTCTTTGCACTAAATACCTTATGCTTGTCTCTTTCAGGCTTGTGCATGGTTTCATCTTCTGGTCTTTGAACCGTTGCAGAATTCTGTATTGTTTTTAAAAGATTTATCTGGAATCATTGTTATGGTAATTGCAGACTTTCTACTTGACTTTTCCTTTGAAAGTTAAGCATGGAAAATCATTGATGCTCATTAAATTTCATAACATTAACTAATTAGTGAACAGCTACCGATATTAGATTGAATGCTGCTGTTTAAGTGAAGTTAAATATATTTTGATCAAGATTCGATAGATGACTTGTTTGAGAGTTTGAGATTGACATGAAGAGATTTGGTTAATAAGATCCTAATAACGTCCTAGTCAAAACCAACTCAATTTTGACCGGATTAAGAATAAAGTAAAAATAATATATTAATGTTAATTGATTATTTAGTGAAGTTGAAATAATAGGCTTGTATAAAATTAAAAATATTTTAGTGAAGCGGAATTAAAATTATTTAGGATGATTGCAAATTGAAATTTTAAAATTACTTTGATCAAAATCTTATTAAAATCATTTTTGATCAAATTGAGTTTAAAATTATTTTTAAGAACTTGAAATAAATACTTTAAAATAGTTAACTTTCTTATATCCTAATCCTAAATTTATACAAAAAGTAGAATTATGAATTTGGATTTTTCGTTGATTTTTTTTTTCTTTGTTAGGCTTTCAAAATATAATGACGTTGTCATATTAAAAATATTTTTAATATTTTAAAATATTAAAATCAATGTATATAAAAATATTTTGAAAGTTTAAGAGACTAACAATTCCAAAAGAAACCAATAATAATCTCGAATCGTAGAATTATGTCAATTCTTTATTCAATAGAATAAAAAGTTTTAGGTAGGGATGGCAAAATTGGTCAGGCCCGTCGAATCGGCCTGCCAGCCCGTCCAAAAAAGGGCGGGTCAAGTTTGAATTTCCAACCCGCTGCAACACGGCTCGCCAACCCATTTTTTTTTTTTAATTTTTTATATTTTTTTGTTTAAAATTAAAAATAATTAAAAAATATTACTTTTTTATATTATATAAATAAATTTGTATATATAAACAAAATTTTAATAAAAAGTTTAAAAAAGTTTAAAAAAATTAAAAAAAGTACAAAAAAAAAAGATATGGGCCAGCCCGTCGACCCGCCAGTCCGTCCAAAAACAGGACGGGTTACAATTTTCGATCCGTTTATTGATGGCGGGTCAGTCCAGTCCAGCCTGACCCGTTTTTGGCGGGCCGAACTAGCCCGTTTTGACACCTAATCTTAGGACAATTACAATGAACTTAGTCTCTTGCTTTTGTGATTTAGAATCAAATTAAAACTCTATTATAATTTGATGCCGTTATGTTGAAGGAATAAAAGGTGAATTTATATATTTTAGAGGGAGTAAAATTGAACTTTTCTTTATTTAAAAACGAATATAGAATTTCTATTCAAAGGTAATATTCAATTTAGAGAGAGAAAAGATTGAATAATATTTCAAGATAACTTACCGTTAAAGAATATTCAATCACACCATTGAAATCTTGAATTTTCAATCATCAAATGTAATACATGTAATACATGTAATAATCATTCTTCTTCCTTTGAGATTACTTGATGCTTTTTCATTCATAACATATTCATTCTTTATTGAAAATTTGAACCAATCTAACTCTTATCCATCTTCGATAAGAATAATTTTGAACTTTTTTTTTACTTCAATTTTTTTTTTTTTACTTCTTTATAAATAATTTTGAAATTAAATGAAAGTTTAATTTTTTTTATTTAAATTAATTTAGCCTTTCATTGTCAATTTTTGAAATTTTATGGGAAGTAAATTTTTCTTTTATTTAGTTGTTGATTTTAACTTATATATTTAAATTCTTCTATATCTTTCTTATTCTAAACTATCTTGTTGCTTTCTTTCATAATTCATTTCCTGAAAATATATTTTTTTTTATGATTTTCATTATCTTTACTTTTATCAAGAAGAAATAAATTGTTGTTATATTTATAATTCTTACAATTCATTGACATAATTAATAGAAATAGTAAGACGTTGCTAAGACATTTCTTTAAAATGACGAGGAATATGACTTTGAAAAATAATGAACACGTGGTTTAAATGATATGTTTATCTTGTATTGAGATACCAGAACATGAAGTTTAATAAAAAAATATATCATTAAATATATCAAAATATTTAAAATGGACATATTATTCCATTGAAAATAAAGGATATATCAATATATGTTTTTATATTAATACTAATAATAAGGTGATTTAATGGTAAAGACTGAGAAAAAAGAGAGAGGTTGTGAGTTTAAATTTTTTTAGTAACAAAATTCAACTAAATGTTAATCTTCACCGAAATATAATTAGGTCCATTATAATGATACTAAGAATGTGTCATGTGTCATATTTTAAAATATTTTAAAAAATATGTACTTATTTGAGTATTTTAATCTTATTTCTTTTATAACTTTCAAAGTGTCTAAAAGTTGTTTTTTAGCATTATTTAGTTTTTCAAGAATATAAACTAAAATTGTCAAACTCACTCTTATATGCTTTTAACTTAAAACATTGATTCTCTCGAGATTTGTACATTTATGTTACTTTTATGCTATATGTTGTCATACTCATATTGTGTGTCTTATTATTTTTCAAATTTACCATGTAATTTGGTTTAAATAAATTGGGTGTAATCACATTTAATTATTTTTTAATAATATCAATATCAATATATTTTAAATTTTAGCAAAAGAAACAACATAACCGGTTAAAATTATTCATATACTTAATAGAAGTAATACAATTTCAAATAAATATTCACATACTTAATTTCACATTAAATAATTATGAATTTTAAGCTGAAATGGCTTTAAGAAATTTGACGTTAAATAATATATATATATATATATATATATATATATATATATATATATATTTTTTTTTTCAAGTACAAATAAATGATGTGTCTAAAAAGCAAAATTATTGTAAAACAGAGTCATGTGATTGGGAGGATAAGATAAGGAAGGTCCACAATCTCAGATTTCAAGCATTCATTCATGTTGTGCCTCCCAAACTTGCTATTGTCACCTTCTTATAATTAATCCTATTTTTTAATTCATTTTCTTATAAAACAAATATTAACTTTCATACTTAATTTTGAAAAACGGCAACTAATTTAAAATATTTTTTCTCTAAAACGTCATACTAAGTTAAAAGAATGTAACGAAATTTTAACCTTTTTTTATTTTGTTACATAATAATAGTCTTTTTTGAATTTTTTAAGTTTTTTTTTTAACCATGCCTCTTAATATAATTAAAAGTAATGAAAGCATTTCATAATAAGAAACTTTTTTAGTTAATTTTGTTCTAATAAAAAACATTATAAACATTAATCCAAAACCATAATTAAACTAATTGGAGTTTTCACCATTACCCAATACCAGCTTTTCGGGTTTTTTTAGTTGATTGAATCCTAGTTGTGTATAATAAAAGGACATAATTGCAGTAAAATAAATAAACGAACATAATTGCAGTAAATAAATAAATAAACGAACATGATGAAACTTTTTTCTGATCATACAAGGAGATGTACAAGTGTACGTTGGTTAGATTGAATGAAAAGATGTTCGGTTTGTCCTTAAGCAAGCTACTGTTTTCTGATAAGGAATCTTAAGTTTCAAAGAATTTAATTATTTAAAATTTAAATAGATTTTAACTTATTTAAAAATATATATTTTTTCAAATAATATCAGAACCCAAATGCCTACCATCATAATGTGATCTCAATATATTTACATACATTTATGACTTATATAACATCAAAATACATTGGATTTTATATAAAAATAATAACAATAATTACAAGATAATAATAAACATCTCCACTTCATCGTGTATACACTTCTTCTTTTAATGATCTCTTAAGTTTATAATTTTATCCATTAAAAATAATTACTAGAGCATCTAACAATAAAATAATACGATAAACTAACATAAATTTAAATGATCGCAATTAGTATCCACAAAAGTTATATATATATATATATATATATATATATATATATATATATATATATATATATATATATATATATATATTTATATTCAAT
>Ga0214545_1002227_pt1 | contig 37373 bp, 20 predicted proteins | sample CNSS4metaG_FD_160064 | JGI IMG/M metagenome (GOLD analysis project Ga0214545, IMG submission 160064) | Root nodule microbial communities from cowpea collected in UCLA plant growth center, Los Angeles, California, USA - CNSS4 | ecosystem: Host-associated > Plants > Roots > Nodule | place: USA...
AACTATCTTATCATTTTTTTTTTTTTTTCTTTTTAACTCTTTGACAATTAACTCATTTTTGGCTTAATTTTGAATAGGTTTATTTCCTTTTGTCACTCTTTTTCATTGGGATTTTCCACAAGCTCTTGAAGATGAGTACGGAGGATTTAGAAGTCACAAAGTAGTGTAAGTCACAATCTTGAATAACATTTCACATTAGAGAATTGAATATTTAGTTGTTTTTTATTTGTTAAGTTTTCAAAATATACAGATAAATATTGATTTTGATATCTTTAAAATAAAATAAATATCGTAAATATGCAATTAAGCATGGATTTTGAATTAATACCTTTTGTCACCCTTTTCCACTGGGACTTCCCACAAGCTCTTGAAGATGAGTATGGGGGATTTCGTAGTCATAAAGTGGTGTGAGTAACGATCTATAAACATACTTAACAATTATTAAGTAATTAAAAGTTATAAAACCGTAATTAAGCATGGATTTTGAATTAAGTTTTGGTTTATTTGTTGTGAATAATTAGGGAGGATTTTCGTAAATACGCTGATTTTTGCTTCAAGACGTTCGGAGACAGAGTGAAGCATTGGGTGACACTGAACGAACCGTTATCGTATAGTCTGAATGGTTACAATGGAGGAACCTTTGCACCAGGTAGATGTTCTAAGTACGCTGGGAATTGTCCTGCTGGTGACTCTGCCACTGAACCTTACATCGTTGGACACAACCTTTTACTTGCTCATGAGTCTGCTGCCACCTTGTACAAGACAAAATACCAGGTTAGCTTCAAAAACATTTTCCTCAAAATAAAAATGAGAAATTCTAGTAACCCTACTTTGGATAAAAGTAACGTTTTCTGTTTTTGCTTGTTTGTGGACTATCTTATCATGTTATAGGGTCATCAAAAGGGACAAATTGGGATTACCTTACCGACTCACTACTTTTTGCCGAAATCTAACAGTGCTGCTGACGAGGGAGCTGCAAGTAGAGCTCTAGACTTTTTCTTTGGTTGGTATGTATTTCTTGTAATAAAATATATTAGAAATCTATATCGACTAAAAGTAAGATCCTACATCGGAAACATATTGTAAACGTGGAAATGAAATTTTTGTGAGGTATGGTCATCCGGTTACATATGGTGACTATCCTGAAAGTATGAAATGGTCAGTGGGTGCTAGACTTCCCAAATTCACAAAATCTGAATCTGAAGGCCTAAGAAAATCCATTGATTTTCTTGGTGTGAATTACTACACCACATATTATGCAGAAAATGCTGCACCTGTCACCACCAACAGGACCTTCTACACAGATATGCTAGCCACTCTATCTAGTAAGTACATATTTCAAAACTATGTGAAATTACTGTCTTTATAATATTTTTTAACACTGAACTGACAAACACAAGCAACAATTTTCTCTTGATCATAGCGGAAAAGAATGGTGAAGCTATTGGAACCCCGGTGCGTACAGTAAATTTTCTCTGGGACTAATTAAACTAATTAGTGCTATTTAATTTTAGTTATAGTGGAAAATGCACACCATGCAAATATTATTTCCTTTCATGAAAGTGATTCTAAAATGTCCGAATCATAGCATAACTTGGCAAAAAACATCTTGCAGTTGTAGTGAACATGACTCTTACGACTGGTGAAAATTTTTATGCAGACGGATTTGGATTGGCTCTTCGTATATCCCAAGGGAATTTATCATCTTATGGTATACATAAGGGATAAATACAAGAATCCAAATATTTACATCACTGAAAATGGTAAATACTACCCGGTTAATTTCCCGTTTTTGTTACTAGATAAGTTTGCAATCATCCCATCAAAAAATTTCTACATGTTTAGGCTTCAGGAGAAAAACAAAATTAATTGATAGGTTTCCTCAGAAGTTAAGATTAATTGGTTTTTAATTTGTTGTAGGCGTTGCTAAAGCAAGGAATGATTCAATACCAGTGGATGAAGCCTGCAAGGATGGTATCAGGATTAGGTACCTTATTGGCCATCTTCATTTCCTTCTTCAATCGATCAGGTGAGAATTTAACTGCAAATTTAAGCATATTTTGTTCATACTAAATTGTTAGTTTTACTAAGAGGAATTATATTATAACTCTCATTTTTTGACTCTCATTTTTTATTTTCTGACGTAACTTAGTGTAGGTTATTGATTCTTTCAAAAAAAAATAGTGATACATTAATCAATAATTCATACAAAACCACATGGGAAAGTAAATGATGAAAATAAAAAAATGGAAGACTTATTATCATTATCCTTTTACTGATTATATTTTTCCTGCAGGGAAGGTGTTAATGTGAAGGGCTACTATGCATGGTCATTTTCAGACAGCTTTGAATGGGATGCTGGTTACACAGTTCGATTTGGACAGATATATGTTGATTACAACAACAATATGAAAAGATACCTAAAGTTTTCTTGTTTGTGGCTGAAAAAGTTTCTTCTCAAGTGACCTAAATTTGTGGTTCCTTTGGCATTCCTGGTGTTTTTACTGTTTATTGCCTACTTTTCACTATGATGTAATCAATAAATCATTGTTATCATCAAATATAAATAATTCTTATATGGCGTGTAAAAGTAAAGTACATCTTCATCACATTTAGTCATCTTCTTTATCATCAAACCTACCTTTATAGATGTCGTCCTTGTTTTATAAAGTTTTCCATAAAGACGAAACATTATAATGTTGGAAATAAATGCCTAAATGCATTTTTTCTATGTTTCTATGATATAATGCAAAATTTTGAATCATTTCATACATTAAATGTGTTTTTTTTTTCACTTAAGATTTTCTATGAATAACAATAGACCAATTCTTGCACTTGCCCATGGGAATAAGACGTGTACTGCCATAAAAATTTCAGAAGTTATTTGGATGTATTAAAATGTAATGCAAATTTTAAAACAATATAGAAAAACCTAATATATAATTAAAACTAATGAGGTAAAATCTAGAATGTTTTACATAAGCGGTAAAAGTGGTGGATGAGATCCAATTTCTAGAATAATCATTTAAGTGAAATAGATCTACAAATACTTATGTACACTATTAAAGAATACTATAGAAGAATATATTAAATAGTTAATAAAATGAAAGTATATTAAAAAAAATAAAGGAAAAAAGAGTGATAGAAAATTTTTCTGTCACTCTCACAAAAAAAAAATATGATTCTATTGAAGCTTTCATAGAAACTTCCTCGGATCCATCTATCGCAAAATAAATTACTTGGTTTTCTTAAAACGCATGAAGAAAAATTCGTGATGATACAAATTCAATTGAAAATGCATTCCCATCAAAACTCAAATTATAGTCAAAAAATAACGAAAATGGATAAAAGAAAAATATTGGAGAATATTCTAGAGACCGAGATTCGAGAAATTCCACTATAAACAATAAAGATAAATATCCTCCATATGACATTTGCAATAAGTTAGGCCAAGTAGAAAAAAAATTGTTGTCATCATGGGAAATCAATGTCATTGTTGCAATAAACCCAAACACGTGGAGAAGTATTATTGTAATAAAAATAAGCATCATGCAAATTTTGTCGAAGAACATAATTAGGAACAATATTTATTTTATGTTAATCAAGAATCTCCTAGACTTGGTAATTCGATAGTGGATGCATCAATTATATGGCCAAATATCTAAACATATTCAAAAATATTGATAAATCTTTCAAATTGTCAAAGTTCGGCTGTGAAACAACACAACAATAGAGTCTCAAGGAAAAGTACCTCTTATGGTGGAGACAAAGAAATATATGAATTCATCAAGGACGTTTTACTAGTTCTAAATCTTAAAGAAAAACTTTAGTATTGGCCAAATGATAGAGAATAAGTATTCTCATTGCTTTGAGAAAAATACATGCAAAAGTTTTGGCTATAGAAAGTTAGAAATTGACAAAATGAAAATAGAGAAGAAAAATAGAAGCTTTGACATAAGATTCAAACCTAAAAGTAATACTAGCATAAAGGTAGAAGTTGATGACTCATGGTTTGCTTATTTTTCTCTCCTAACAAATAAAACTACTTTAAAAACTAGGAATGATTTTCGAGAATATGCCCAATTTTGCTTCAAAATCTGTGGTGATAGTGAAGCATTGGGTGACTCTAAATGAAGCATATATACCTTCAGCATAAATGCATAGCATGGTGGCAGTTGCACCAGTGACTCAGCCACCTTATATTGTTGTAACTATGTTGAACCTTACATTGTTGCTCACCACCTTATACTTGCTCATGGAGTAGCAGCTACCTTGTCCAAGAACAAATACCAGGTTAAGGAAGGATAGCACGCTTTATTTTGTTTTCCTTCTTTTTTTTTCAAAACTCTGTCAGCATTAGGGGAAGGAAAAGTTTTTAAAATAAAAGCTTCATAATAAATTAATTTTCAGAAAGGTGATTTTGGTATATTCAGAAATAAAGGGATGCAGGTGGAAAACATGCAGAAAGAATTTTTGTAGAATTAGGTAAATATAGGGTTGAGTCAGGAGGGGTGGGGGGACAAAATCAAACCAGAGGCTGTTTTTTCTTGTATTACCTTTGTGATTAGTTGTAATTTTTGGTTGGTAGTGGTGACAGGCAGCGACGGAATTCTTAAGGAGCAGCTGGGCTATAGCCCCAAACTTTTCTTATTTTTTTTTATTTTTTTTAAATTATGTATATCTTTTAATTTTTTAAATTACATGTATCTTTTTAAATTAGATAATATTACATTGAAAAATTCATGAAAATTAAATTAGGTATTTTTTTATTTTTTTTTACAAAGTGCAATATTTAATGTTAATAAATAGTAAAATATAAAATAAAATATAATAAAGAAAAAAATTATTAAGATAATTTTCAATTTTTTTTCTCATTGTCTTTTGAATTTTTCATATATTGTACTCATCTCTCACCCTCACATAATTTCTTTTGTTGTCGAAGAAAAAAAAAACAAGTTCAACAAAAATTTATTATTTTTTTCCTCATTTTTTATATCTTTTCTTTCCTTTTTAAAGAAAAAAAAAGGTAATTTTCTCTTGTCTCTTTTGGGAGTGAAATACTTTTTTAATATTTAGCACTATTTTTTATCTCATGACATTTTGTATATTATTTTTATGAATATAGAAGAGTAAGTAATGTATTATTTGATTTTTTTTATAGATAATTTTTAAGTGGACTTGATTATCATAATTTTGTGTTATCTCTAAATTTTTTATTAGATTATGATAAATTATTTTTTAGTCTTAAACTTGTTTTTTAAATAGATATATTGATGAAAAAAAAAATCCATTTTTTAAAATTGATAAAAGAAAAGTGAAGATCAAAATCGGACAATATTGTTGGTCATCGCATAACAATGAAATGAAATATTTGTGATGACTTTTGAATCGATATGTGCACATTAGTAAAATGGAAAATGAATATTTTGTAGATAATATGGTTATTTATATTAAAAAATATAGCTGAAAAATTTAATTATGGTTGAATTATATGATAAGTCCAGGAATATGAAAAACAATAGATTATAGCTATACTAAATTATTTATTCATTTTTATTGAATTAGTGACAATAATGTTAAATATATAAATTTTAAGTATATTATTTTGACTCCCCAACAATTTTGATCAAGATCCATCACTAGTGACCGATGATCAGTGGTGGCTTATTTTTATATTTTTGAAATACATTCTTAAGTGTATAATTTGAAATATATTTTTGAATTTAGATTAAATCATTCTAAAAGATCTTAAAATCTTAAGTAGGTCTATTTCTTTTTATTTGACTCAATCGGGTCCCTATTTTGGAAAAAAAAATTGTTGAAATTATGTCTTTTTCGTTAATAGTATACTAACGGGGTTAACTATGTGCCACGTGTCAATAAGTGATTTTTTAAAATTTTTAATTTTTTTAATAATTTTTAAAAAAATAAATATAATTTCCACATGTCAATCAAACGTTGTGTCACATGGTAGGAACAATGTGATGTGGCACTGGTAGTGTCACGTGTCACTATTGCATGTCAAAAGTATCAATGTAATCCTCGTATTTGTTGTTTTGTCTCAATTTGGTCTCAATTTTATGACATTTTTATTATAATTTATATTTTTAACAAAATTAAGTTTATTTAAATGTATATTTTGTATTAAATTTTATTTAAATTTTGTTTTAAATATTTATATATCTATCATTTATAGATAAATGTTAGAGTTGCTTTAAAAATAAAAACTTTATAAATTCAAATACAAAATTTTAAAACAATTTAAAATAAATATATTTATTTAAAATCTTACAATTCAATTTATAAAGTTTTTATTTTTAAACCAACTCTAACATTTGTCTATAAATTATTATAAATATTTGAAACAATATTTAAATAAAGTTCAATGTAAAATAAAAACTTAATTTTGTTAGAAATATCATTGTAACATTTATATAAAGGTAAGATGTTGTCTCAATTTGAATAGGGAATGAGATTAATTCAGTTTTAAAAAAATTGAGTCCAAATTGAAACAAAATAATAAAAATAGGGACTATATTTAGATTTTTCACATCCAATAGTGACATGTGACACTACTACTGGCACATCACATTATTTCTCCCACGTGACACAATGTCAGATTGACACATGATAATTATTATTTTTTAATTTAAAAAGAATTAAAAATTTTAAAAAAATAAAAAAATTATAAAACCATATGCTAATATATGGCACATAGTTAACACAGAAATGATCTAATTGCAACGAATTTTAAATTTTTCAAAATAAAAACTCAATTGAGTCAAATAAAGAAAAACCTACTTGAGATTTTGTTATAAAAATGAAAATCTCTGGAATGATTTAACCTTAAATTTAAAAATATATTTTAAGATGTATAATCTGATATATATATTTTTAATTCAAAAATACATCTTAAAATTTTGTTAGATATAATTGATTGTACATCCTGAAAAACATTTTAAAATAAAAAAAATTGAATCTGAAAATATATTTTAAATTACGTAGTCTGTAATATATTTATTTTTTAATTACTTTTTGGATCGTACATTAAGAAAATATTTTCACTTCCAAAAATGTGTAATCCAAAAATTATTTTGGATTATAAACTATCCAAAATCAGTATTAAATTAAGTAATTTTTTTCACCGAAAATGGAGGTGAAGACGTGCACGCTGCGAGGAGCAAGGACTGGAACTGAGAAAAAAATGAGGATAAAATGGTCATTTATGGGAGTGCGGAAGAACAAAAGATACGTCAGAAAAAAATAATGATAATCCAACATCACTGCTACGAAATGAAAAACAAAATTATTTAACTTTAACAAGTTTAAATTTTGAGTTTCTTATGTTTGGTTTGTGTTTCAAAAATAATATTACTAAAAAATTGTTTTTTGAGAATATTAAGCTTCTTTTTTTTTTTATAAAAATATTTATATGAAGATAGGAATTTGATTGAACCCAGCCATCTAAACCTGAATTAGACTTCAATTTTAACATATTGTCTCCTCTAGTTAAATCCATAGATTATACGTGCTTGCCCAAAAATTTAATAAAAAATAATTTAGATATATTTAAATACAGTATTCCAAAAATTAATTAGATTTAAATATAAAGTGAATTACATATTAAACTACATTATAAAATATAAAATAATTCTGGAGCAAGCATCATAAAATTAATATTTCAATTTTGCAGTCTTTCATTTTATCCGTGGTATAACATGTAAACAAATAATTAATTTAATTCATTATAAATAGTAAATAACAAAATTATAATACATTAAAAATGTTAATTCAAGCTTTAGAAAAATTAATTCTACTTTCCATCTTGAATCCGAGATTGTATTGTAAGAATTTTAACATTATGGGCCATACTAAGTTTTTGAAAGACCCAAAATACTTTTGTATGCAAAATATTTCCTGGGCCTGTATCTCCATAAATTCTTATATTTTGAATTGTGCAAATTAAAATGTAAATTTTGTATTTCAGAATGTATAATGTAAATTTTCAAAATAATTAATATTTTGGACTAAATTTTTTATATTACAAAATATAAAAAATATAAAAAACGTATTTTAAATTATACAATTTGAAATATATTTGTGGTTTGAATTATACAATCTATAATATATTTTTTTATTTTACATTATGAAATATATATTTTAAAATATAAAAATTATATTTTAAATTTTACATTTTAAAATATAAAAATTTATTGGCTTGCAAATTGAAGTTATGGAGATGCAAGAAGAAATGGTCATTCTCATGGTGTAATGTTGTTAACAACAGTATGGTGCTTTAATTGTTGATTTGGGCTCTGGATATGTTTATGCGTAAAATAAAACTGGTTTGTGATATAAGGTTTTTAATAGAAAAATACTTAATTATATTTTTATCATGCATATAGTAATTTTTAATTATTCATAACTTAGTTCAACTTTAGTTTAATTATCCATAGTTTTTATTAGTTTAGACATTGCAAATAAAATTGGAGAAGACACATAATAATATCTTTGACTTCTCATACACAATTGAAAAAGATAGTAGTTAGAAGGACTTGTAGCTAAATTTAGTTTTGAATGAAAAAAATAAAACTATGATGAGGAGGAAAATGAAGAATTAAAATTAGCTATTTCATAAAAGAATAGGAACCAAAATTACAAATCAAGCTAGAAAAGAATTTAGTTGTAATATTAAAAGGTGAATGAATTAAAATATTTTGTGCTAAAATAAGAACTAAGGTTATTATCTGGTTTTAATTTTGCCAACACGAAAACCAGATTAGCATATCCTTAACAAATTATCCAGTAACAAGTTGATTCTATATATATGTTTTGTTTTGTTGTTAGTGCATGTTCGAAAGCTATTAAATGTGAAGAATTAGTGAGTTGTTTTTGAAGTCAAGATTGATTTGAGTAGTTCTAACGTTAAAACAAACATGCTATGTGAGTTGTGAATTTTTGAATGGGAATAGTTTAATAAGTTCAGATGATGCAGCTATTTAAGTATTATCGAAATGACCCACTTGGTAATGTGTAGAAGAACTCAAGGATTGAAAATGTTTCACTGACTTTAAGACTATGAAAAATAAGGAAAGTATCATAGTGCGGTGACGGTGGCTTTCGGTGGCATTTGAAACTAGTGTGGTTGGAGGAAGATATATTATGGGAAAACCATAACATTTTCCTTCTGGAGATTACCACCAGGTTATTATGATAAATAATATGTCTTGTTATTAGGCTTTGTGTATTTTTGAGCATATTATAAGAACATAGCAACTTTCTTTTGTTAGTGTTCACTTGTGCGATATCCATTCAGCTTCGATCAATATTTACATTCGAAACGAACTCCATTATTTTCATATTTGTAATTCTCACAAGAAGATGAGGTCCTCTCCATTCTAAAAACATTTACCATAATTTGTTTTCACATACACGAAGAAATATATCATCATTTTAGTAGTATTTTTGCATCGTTTTTCAAATGACATAAAATGAAAGTGGTTGTGCATGACCACAATCAAGTATGTGTCATAAAACAAGCGTTTTATATTTCAAAAGATTTGAATGTTGCCTCCGACCATTATTTCTCCGTTGCTGCAGTTTTGATTTTTGGTATAATGGTGGACTATGGGTTTTCAGTCCTTCTCCATCCCTCATTCACACCTATAAATAGGTAGTTTTGATGCTCTCTAAAACAAACAATACCTCTCATTTCTTTTCTCTTCTTTCTTCAATCTTTCTTCTCTCTCCTATTTTTCTTCTATTATCCTAGGTTACTGGGTTAATTACTCTTTCAAGAGTACTTACTTGATAGTTATGAGATTCTTGAAAAATTCAGAAAGTTTCTATTGTATCTTGGGGCCTTGCGCAGCACATTGCAGATAAGTCCTTAAAGGTAGTGATTATAGACGCTTCAAGAAGTACTCTTTTGTTCGTGATTTGTTAGCATTTACAACAATCTTAAGGACTTATGGCTGACAACAACAACTTTACTCTGGAGAATCAAAACATTTAAGGAACTCATATCGTTTTTGCGAAACCATTTCTAGATGTATAAAAAATCAAGGTATTCTTTGGATAAAACTTCTGACGCTAGCAAGAACGTGTATCTACTCTTTTAGACATGTATGGAGTAGCTACAACTCTCTCAACTTCAAAACCTGACGAATCCAGTACTCCTGCCAAACAAATTGAAGATTGGACTCATGCAAACAAGGTATGCCAACACACCTTACTCAATGCCTTGTCTAATGATTTTTTTGATGTGTACTGTTCATATAAGGAAAGCAAAAGAAATTTGAGATTCGTTGATTCTCAAATATACTGCCGAAGACGTTGGGAGATGATCGAAGATAAAGACATCAAGATTCAAATCAATGAATATCACAAGCTACTTGATGATATAAAAGTAGAAAACATACTTATGCCTAATGAGTTCGTTTCAGAACTTCTGATCGAGAAATTGTCGTCATCCTATATTGACTATAAACAACAATTGAAACACAGACATAAGCAAATGACTCTTCAAGAGCTCATTACACACATGATAATAGAAGATACCAATAGGAAGGAGTGTGCTACAATAAGGGCCAAAGCATTATCTATAAAGACAAACGTGGTAGAAGACAAATCTACTTCCAAAAGGTATGAGAACAAACCTGATCACAAAAGGAAAAACAATTTTCGAAATTCCTATCCCAATGGATCTAACCCCACCTTTAAGAAAAAGGGTAATTGCTTCGTATGTGGGAAGTCAGGCCATCATACACCTCAGTGCAGGCATAGAGCAAGAAATGACAATCCTCCTAGGGCTAATATAACCCAAGGAAAAGATACTATAGTTGTGTTCGCTTTTCAACTATATTTGATGACCAATATGAGCAAGTGGGTGGTAGACTCTAGTGTTACCAAGAACATATGTGCAAACGTAAGTGTTTTTACCTTCTACACTAGTGTAGAAGATGGAGAAGGACATGTTTATCTTGGTGATTTCAAGACAACTCCTATCCTAGGAAAATGAAAGATTCTTCTAAAACTCACATATGGGAAGACAATGGCCTTGAGTGATGTGCTACATGTGTCCTCTATCAGAGTTAATCTAACAATTAGGAAAAGTGGGGGTTAAAGTGTCATTCGAATCTGACAAGATTGTAATGACAAAAAATAATGTTTTTTTTTGTAAGGGATACTGTGATCAAGGTCTCTTAGTACTCAATATTTCAGAAATTATTAATGAATCATGTTCTTCTGTTTATATCGTTGACTCATATGATATGTGGCATGCTATATTAGGACGATGTTAATTCCTTGTATGCTATGAAATTGCAAGACTAGGATTAATTAATATGCATGATAAACAAAGTGGTAAATGTGATGTATGTGTAAAATCCAAAATAACTAAGAAAACATGTTATCATGTAGAATGTCAAAGGGTTAATTCATATCAATCTAACTTATTTAAAACAAACAATGTCTAGAGGTGATAAAAAATATTTTGTAACCTTTATAGATGATTATTCTAGATACACCAAAGTTTACTTAATCGAACATAAGGATTAAACTTTTGATGTGTTTTTAACTTATAAAGCGGAAGTAGAAAATCAATTGAAAAAAAAAATTAAGAGGATTAGATCTGATAGAGGTGGTGAATACTGTGACTACTGTGAAGTGTTATATTCTACAACCACTATTATCACTCCTTTACATTTGTACTTTACTTTATAGAAGCACGTAGCCACTATTAACTAATGCCATTATAATATGGTAACCTTTTCCCCTCGTAATTTCCATTTTGCACAAGAGATGATATATATGTCATGTCTATGTTTTGAGACTGGTCTTTGAATTGATTAAGTTACCACTGCAAGGTTTATTGATCAATTCTCTACTGTTTGGTTTCTCTTTTATAAGCAGGGGCATAGACAATTCTCTGCTGTTTGGTTTCTCCGGACGTGCAAAAATGAGGAAAAGGAGTTAGTTTTTTTCTAGCAGGATCATCATGGCTTCTCCAATTAGAGACTTACTATTTTCCTTCCAGAGAATCACATATTTTTGTAACAGAAAGCAGTCTTATTATCTTCACCTCCCAGCTGTTACAAATTGTGGAACTTATTAACCAATTAATGACGTGGAAATTAGTTTTCTTTTAATAGCATAACTTTTGTATATTAGCTTTTAATACCAATTAAAGCCATCATATTTTTTTATAGGCATTACTTTGCAATAGATAAAAAAAGAAAGAAAAAAATTACAAACATGATTTTTTTCAAATATTTTTTTATTTTTATATGGGTTAGTGAGCCAATCCACTTAACCCACCAACCTATGATGAGTTAGTCAGATTGTAAAATTTCTGGCTCATCAAAAGGTAAGCCAGATTGAACTCATCAATTTCAAATCCGGCCCGTGGTGAACCAACCTGTATGAGCCGAGTTGAATCACTTTAACATGTCTAACTAAAGTGGATTCAATCCCAAAAACAAAGTTAAAAAATACATTCAACACAATATATATATATATATATATATATATATATATATATATATATATATAAAGAAGGGTTAAATATATTTTTTGTCACTCAACTTTTTGGAAATAGTTTCTTTTTAAAATTTTGGACTAATTTTGTTCCCAATTTTAGAAATGCATGTATTTAGTTCTTTTAATAAATACATTTCATGATAATATTTTAGTTGTTTACATTGTTTAACTCATTTTCACTTCAATGTTTACTGAAAAACGTGTTTAAAATATCAAATAAATTTAACAAAATTTGGCTAAAAAGACTATATTCACCTATTTTTTAAGGATAAGAAACTAAATTAATCCAAAATTTGAAAGAAAAAATAATTCTAATTTACATTAAACATATTTAATATTATAAAAAATGAATGATGCATAATACTGTGTGAATAAATAAATAAACAATAAAATAAAGGAAAAATCTTTAGTCTTTTCAGTATACATACTATTCAATCTTCTTTAATTACTTCCTTAACTTACTTTTGAAAAATTAACAAGGAATAGTACCAATAATACCCAACCCATTGTTCTTTAAATAGAAAGGAATGGCGAAAGTTTTAGACAGCATAGCAGAAATGAGAAGTAGCACTCTTTCTCTCCTCTGTCTTCTTTCTTTCGCAACCCTTTTGGGTGTTAATGGCGCTGCAGGTGTAGCTCCCAGTGTTGTGCCAAGACACGATGTTTCATCCTTCAACAAAACCCTTTTTCCTTCAAATTTTGTCTTCGGATTAGGTTCTTCTGCTTACCAGGTTCTCATACCCACACAACAATCACTTCGTTTTTCTTTCTTTCTTCCATAACCAAGTTTTCACCTCTTAGTTAAACTGATGCATACTATTTTTTACTATTTTGATATTTGAAGATATCAGATTCCTTTTTACTGTATATTTAGTATAATTTTAAATTATGTTAATTATTGGAAATTTAAGGTGAATTATAATTTTAAGAGAATAAAAATAAATAAGATAACAAATGTCCACAGAACCTAGTATCATATGATATTTTATATTGGTTTACTGGTATGTCAAATCTTTGTCGGTAACTCTTTTTTATTCGATTTTAAGTGTAAGTTTATACTGGATATAAATAAAAAAGTTGAACGTTATATAGATAAAAGACTTATTTTAAATATTAAAGTCAATGATTAATTTTGATAAACGATTTATATGAGTACAATATAATTTTTATCAAAAGTTAAAAGTTAAAATGAACAACCCTACAACAAAATAGGAGTGAAAAGCATTCGTAATTGAAAATACTTTTGTTCAATGGAGAGATTATAAATATGAGATATAGAAGAAACTCTGCTCTTTTTATCTTTTTGATGAATTCTCCCCTTTAAAGACTCATCACTTCTCAAAAAATCTCATTAATTTTAATGTAGTAATATTTTTTTTGATATATTTTAAAAACACAATAAAGATACAACATCGAAAATTCTCATTAAAAAAAATCTAAATATTGTCTTTGTTTGAAGTTGTTTATTAAGTATAACAATACATGTTAATTGGGTTGTGTTTGTTAATTACTCAGGCAGAGGGTGCATCAAATGTAGATGGCAGAGGACCATGTATATGGGATACCTTCACCCAACAGCACCCAGGTTATTCTCTAAACCAATTAATTTTTGTAATCAAATTTGCTTAGAATTGTAACAAAATAGATACATTTTTAAAAAGTTATTAGAAAAGATAACTCTTACTTGAAAGTTTGAATCCTTTGTTATGAAGTTCAAACACAATTTTACTTTTATCTAAGAAGAAATTACACATTGTAAGTAAGTAAAAAGTATAAAGATTTGTTTACATTATTAACTTAAAAGTAAATGTACATTATAATAATATTTCCTAGTCACCAAAAGTATGTGTAGAATAAAAGGAAGTCAAAAGAAATTATCTTATAAATTAAAAGAAATAAAAATAAAAGTTTATGTAAAATTCATTATGTTTAAACATGGCATGTGTGTGGTGTGAACAGAAAAAATTTGGGATCGAAGCACTGGTGATGTGGGAGCTGATTTTTATCATCGCTACAAGGTACATTTTCCTTCTAAAATCACCCTTTTTAGTCATCATAGTGCTAAAGTAATTTTTTTTTAAATAAATATGAGTGCAAATTTCATATTAGATAGCAACCTCCAAAATAAATAATATTGAAAGTGATATTTTTGTCTGCTATATAATGATTAAAGAGTGAGTCTCTATCGAAAAAAACTCAGCATTTAAGTTTTGTGGATGGCAATATTGTGATATTCGAAAAACAAAATACTTGACAAAACCACATATTATATCTTAATTATTATATTATATTTTTTAGTGTTTCATTTTCATTAATGAATATTGATTTATTGAAGTAATTTATCTAACTGTGAAATGTTGCAGGAAGACATAAAAATCGTGAAAGAAATTGGGTTGGATTCTTACAGATTCTCCATCTCTTGGACAAGAATATTCCCCAGTAAAACACAAATCCTAACTCCACTCTATTCTTCAATATTAAATTCTCCATATATATATGTACTAGAAAAATAATACACACCAAATCTGTTTGAATAAAAAAAAATAAAAAAAATATATTAAATTAGTTTATCTTAGAATTCAAATTAACTCGTAAACGAGTTAACGGTAATTTCTAGAAAAATCAATACAAGAAAACCTGTATAAATTAATTTTATTTATTTGATAAAACAAAATTATTGAAATTGAAAAGTGATGAAAAATATTGAATTGCTTGGTGCAGAGGGCAGGGACGTTGTTAATCCCTTGGGTGTTAAATTCTACAACGACGTCATCAATGAGATCCACGCAAATGGTAAACCTCTCTCAACACTTTTTTTTTTTTTTCTTTTTAACTCTTTGACAATTAACTCATTTTTGGCTTAATTTTGAATAGGTTTATTTCCTTTTGTCACTCTTTTTCATTGGGATTTTCCACAAGCTCTTGAAGATGAGTACGGAGGATTTAGAAGTCACAAAGTAGTGTAAGTCACAATCTTGAATAACATTTCACATTAGAGAATTGAATATTTAGTTGTTTTTTATTTGTTAAGTTTTCAAAATATACAGATAAATATTGATTTTGATATCTTTAAAATAAAATAAATATCGTAAATATGCAATTAAGCATGGATTTTGAATTAATACCTTTTGTCACCCTTTTCCACTGGGACTTCCCACAAGCTCTTGAAGATGAGTATGGGGGATTTCGTAGTCATAAAGTGGTGTGAGTAACGATCTATAAACATACTTAACAATTATTAAGTAATTAAAAGTTATAAAACCGTAATTAAGCATGGATTTTGAATTAAGTTTTGGTTTGTTTGTTGTGAATAATTAGGGAGGATTTTCGTAAATACGCTGATTTTTGCTTCAAGACGTTCGGAGACAGAGTGAAGCATTGGGTGACTCTGAACGAACCGTTATCGTATAGTCTGAATGGTTACAATGGAGGAACCTTTGCACCAGGTAGATGTTCTAAGTACGCTGGGAATTGCACCGCTGGTGACTCAGCCACTGAACCCTACATCGTTGGACACAACCTTTTACTTGCTCATGAGTCTGCTGCCACCTTGTACAAGACAAAATACCAGGTTAGCTTCAAAAACATTTTCCTCAAAATAAAAATGAGAAATTCTAGTCTATATTATTATTGTTATTACTATAGATTTTTCCTTCAAAATATCTCTTATTTCGTTGATGAACATATTTAAATTATTGGAGAGTATTGATGATGTCTGTCAACTCTGGTCTGGTTTAGGTATACATCTTTATTGATGGTCTCTTTTTGTTCATTTAATTTAAATAGTACAATTCTTTAAAAGTATAATATAAATTGAAAGATTTATTAAGAAAGTACAATTTTAAGAAAGAGTTATTAATAATGATAAAGGGATATAGTTGTGCTGCTATTTTTAAAGTAACAAATTTATCCATATTTTTATTTTTATATTTATTAAATAAGTAGCTTTTATTTCATTCTCAAGAAATTAAACTAGTAATGATTAAAATATATAAATGTTATATATGTGATTACTTTTTGAACTTAAATTTAATAAAAAAATATTAAAAATTAAATTTAAGTCTATTTCGTTCTTGGAAAATTAATTATAAAATAAAATCTATTGTTATTTTATTTATTTTTTTCTAAAAAAATCTCCTACTGAAGACACAATGAAAACAATAATAATAATCGTATATAAAAGTTAAAACAATTTCAAGACAAATTATATAGAACCATAAATACTTAAATTTTATTTTATTAAAAATTCAAAATCGTATATTTTTACGACAACAAATAAAAATGTAAAAATATCAATATAATTTTTTACTGTACATATTAATCCTATCTTCACTGAAAAAAAAAATAACTTTTTCTTTCTGACACAATATTTCAGTAAAAACATTGGACAACAAAATTCCTTTCAATTACGGTTCCCACTATAAGTTTTTCTAAACTAACTGGAAACTAAATTTCACAAGCTATATAATCATATATTAGTCTACAATTAACTATAATACATATAAATAACATCACCTAAAATATAGCTTTTGTTAAAGCTATATTTAAGCGTTTTCTTTTCTCTTTTCGAAGCTTTATATTGGAAAATTAATATATGATAACAATGTTAAGTTTTAAAATACAGAAGAATTTATCTTTTAAAGAAAAATAATACTATGATTTCTATTTTTTGACTCTTTATTTTCTAACGTAATTCAGTGTGAGTCATTAACTATTTTAAAAGAAGAGAAATATTAGTACATTAATCAATGATCTACACTAAATTATATCAATGGCACTAAATTATATCAAAGAGTAAAAAAATAGAAATTATAGTATTATTTTCTTTTTTCTTAAAACACTTTAAACTTCATACATAACTGTTATTTTTTCAAAATGAACTAAATCATACATTATAATTAATAATAAAAACAAATTTAAAGATTGGAGACATGAATGAATGATAAACACGGTAAGTTGTGTTTGAATCGTAACTAGAAAAATTAAGTTCGATCGAATGAAACCGAAAATTTTAATAAATGAAATTTTTTTTATAGTATTACTTTAAAAGTGTGATGTTTATTTGTTGTGTAGGCTCGTCAAAAAGGACGAATTGGGATCACCATACCAACTCACTTCTTTCTGCCAAAATCTAACACTGCTGCTGATAACAAGGCTGCAAGCAGAGCTCTCGATTTTTTCTTTGGTTGGTACGTAAAACAAAACTCACAAAAATCTCATATTCCCCACTACCATTCACATTCTGGACTCAATTGTGAATTGTTGGCCCAAAAGCCCAAATGGCATCATTAGTTGATAAAAACACATTAATTTTGAACATTTGTAAAATATCCATTCTCTGCAGGTATGCTCATCCGGTTACATATGGTGATTATCCTGAAAGTATGAGATCTTTAGTGGGAGCTAGACTCCCTGCCTTCACAAAAGCTGAATCCGAAGGCCTCAAAAACTCCATTGATTTTCTTGGTGTGAATTATTACACCACATATTATGCAGAACATGCTGCACCAGCCACCACCAACAGGACCTTCTACACAGATATGCTAGCTAGTCTCAGCAGTAAGTAAAATTGGCTACACAAAATTATTTTATTTTATTTTACTAATTTTTAGCAGTTAACTGACAAACACAATCAACAATTTTCTCTTCATCACAGCGGAAAGGAATGGCCTATCAGTTGGAACTCCGGTACACTAAATTTTCTGTCAAACTATTATTTAAACTAATCATGTTTAGTTTTAGTTGGTTCATGCATGTACCATTTGCTTCATCTCATACAATGGTATTTGCGAACACAAGTGGTTAAGAATCTAAGTGTGAGTCTAAATGTCACATTAAGTAAAAATGAGAAAATGGAGCACCATATAAGGATGAAGACCCATAAATCTATTGCTTTAAGATTTTGGATTGAAAATGGTGTTAATACCTTATGTGGTTAAACTCTCATTATGATGTATTTCTCCAGTGATTTCCTCTATAAACCTAACACAAGTAAACCATGCAAGCTGTGAAACTGCATTTCTACTTGTAATGAAGAAAAATTTGTTGTTGTGCAGACCGATCTGAATTGGCTCTTTATCTATCCCAAGGGAATTCATCATCTTATGTTACACATAAAGGACCAATACAAAAATCCAGATGTTTACATCACAGAAAATGGTAACTAAACCATCAGATTTCATTTTGGTCCGTGGTTAGATTCAGGAGCATTACAATGATCTTATTACATAACGTATAAAGTGATTAGATTAATTAGAAACTAGTTCTTTATATGGTTCTTAATTTATTTTAGGCATTGCTGAATCAAGGAATGACTCCATACCAGTGGATGAAGCACGCAAAGATGCAATCAGAATTAGATACCATAATGGCCATCTCCGATTCCTTCTTCAAGCCATCAAGTGAGAAAGTGAAATATGTTTCTTATTTACACATATTTGGTTCACAATGAATTCCTTAATTGTGATGATTATTGTGTTTGCTTGTGGTGCATGCATGCAGAGATGGTGTTAATGTGAAGGGCTACTATGCATGGTCATTTTCTGACAGCTTTGAATGGGATGCTGGTTACACAGTTCGATTTGGCCTCATATATGTGGATTACAAGAACAATTTGAAGAGATACCCCAAGTTCTCTGCTTTTTGGCTGCAAAAGTTTCTTCTCGCCTCTTGATCTATTGTTTCTTTGACATGTCTAGTGTTTTTCTTGTTTACTCCCTAATTATCACTTCTATTGGGGGTAATCAAGAAATTGTTGTTACCAAATAAATAGTGCAATGGCATGTCAATGTAGTATACCACCGGTTCATAAGGGTGGCCGTGAGTTCTAGAGGTTCATTGTGTGAGGAAATTGATAATAAAAATCCTATCTTTTATAATCTCTCTTATCAAAATTCACAAATATCTAGATATGTAAATTTCATTCTTTGTTAGTGAGTATCTTTTCAAAGTAGTAATAGGAGGATTTACATCATTCTAACTATTTTGAAATTTGAAAAAATAGGTTAAAATTTATTCTAATACATTCGATAGTTCCACCTCATTTATGAATCAAATTTATGAATCAAGGTTAAGGACAATTTAAATATATTTTTGTTCTTCAATTTTCTGATATTATTTTTAAAAATAAATTTGTGACTGAATATTAAGTTCTAAAATGAATAATATCTTAGATGTGGCAGTTGATGTAAGACTCTAAAAATTTTAATTTAGAAGAATAACAAAAATGTTGAGTTAAATTTAAATTTTAATATTTAGAATGAGTAAAATGACAAAACAAGTTTTGTAACTCATATAGAAGGTATTAGTTTCAATTCCCATTAGCAATGTTTTTGTTTTAGACAATTTCTAAAATTAAATTTGGATGATTGATGAATTTGGACGATTAATGAATTTGGACTCGTTCCTTTGGGGCTTGGAGAAGAGTAGTAAACATTAAATAAGGCCTCAAAAGTATTTAGGGTTTTTATCAGTGATGAAGTTTTGGGGTAGGATATTTTTTTTAGATAATGTCGTTTTGGAGTCTATAAGGTAAATGGAAAAAAGGGAAAAGTAGTGAACTTTTGAGGATTAAGAGCAATAACGAAGGAGTGGAGTATCAAAGGTTAGAGTTGAAGTAATAATCCTGGTAATGGGAGGTAAGTTTCTTGTTCCTTTTGTTACTTATGCTTGTGTTAATGTTGTAAGGAGAACTAATCTTGTTTGTTTTAGTACGTATGAGATCACGATTTCATTGGGCATAGTTTCGGACCATTGGGCACCACCAAGAGTAGAGACACTATCACAAAATCGTTGGGAACTATAAAACAAGCGTAATGGAATAGAATAGGCGTTAGGTGTGCGTATTGTATGTGTAGGGCATTGGACACCATTTTGTTTTTCTAGTCTAAGTTGTCTTAATAAAATTGTAATTCTCGCTTCATTAACCATTGGATCGAACCAAAATTTTGATAGATGGTTCTTGATATGTAGTTCTTCACTTTGACCGTTGAGATCGATAATTGGATGTATGTCGTTAGAGAAAACAGTTACGCACAATTGTTATATTTTATGTTTCTCTTTCTTGGTTCCTCAAATTTGAAAGAATTATTAATTTGAGGCAATGGATAGTTGTGAGGCACTTAGAGGTGTCAATTTGGCTCAGCCCATAAGGCTTGGCCCTGACCCATGTGAGCTAGGGCCAAAAAATCCCACATTGAAAAAAATTCCCCATCAAAGAAGTTCACAATGTCAAAAACCCCACAAAAGCCTTGTGGATCAAGCCAACTCATGGGCTTTAATCATCAAAATGAAAAATATCTTATTTTTTAAAATATGTTATTAAGCTTTTCAGCGACCTAGATGTGCCTAACGAGCCGGATTACCCAAGCAGGCCCAACAACCCAGACGAGTCGGGCGAGCCCGACGACAAAGACAATACCGATAACCCAAACGGGCCTGATGAGTTAAAATTTTTACCCTCATTTAATATTTAAATTTGGGGATTTAATTGAATTTTATTGCTTAAAAGATTGATTTAATCAGGATTGTGATTATTGGATTTATTGAGTTCATAAGATAAAAATGGCATAAAAAGTTATTTTAGTTGCATAAAATAATATTGGATATTCTAAAGTTTGTTAATGTAGCTGAAATTTAATTTAGGTCATTAAAAGTGTGGATTTGAAATATTCAAAGTTACAAAACAAGTCCAAAATCAGAAAATTCTGGAAATGAATAATTCAGGAGCTAAATGCACCCCAGTTTTTATTTTACACACTCCTTCCTCAAGTGGACTACCTAAAAACTTGTTATGCACCCCTAGTTTCTACTAAGTTACACCCTTCCTACCACTTAAACCCAACTCAACCAGATCATGCAATGTAGCAATCCTCACCTTCCAAATCTGTCCAACCACATGATGACACGTGTCATGATCCTCCACTCACTAAACTAGCCAACCATACACTACCACGTCATCATCTTTCTCCATCTCACACATGAAACCCTATCCTCCATTTTCATGATGTTGTCGTACCTACAGAGCTTCAACCACCGCACTTGTTCATCCACGCACCTACAACCACGTCGGAGGAGGTGATAAGATCTTCACGCACCATTGATCTGCACTCACGAAGCCACCACCGACCTCTATTTTTCTCCTTCACTATGAGAGAAACCAAGATCTGTGATGCAACGCAGCACCTCCACCAATGTTCGTGAACCTGCAGTGTGTTTCTCCTTGCGCAATTCAATAACCATGGCATCAACCTTCACGCATCCACCACCATTGGTGAACGTGCACCAGTTCGAACCTGCGGCATGTAACATCCTGATAGAATATTACTAATTTTAAATAATATAAAATAAAAATAATAATAAAGTCACATTTACTTAAAAGTCTTTCCCAAAACATGGGAAATTAAAACATTTATTAAACTCATCTAATTAAACCACAGTGTTACAGTAATTCATAATAGTTCATATTCCAATAAAAGTACAGTTTACAAAAAAAATATGAAAATAAAATGATAGTAAACTTACATAAAAAATCTTTCCATGCTAGCCCCTCTCCGGCTCTATGCCTCACCAACATCACTTGGAACGTCATATGCTCCCGCATGACAAGTCACACGATCATTGTCAAACACACACAGAAAGGGTGACCTCATAACAATTAACATATAAGTTAATAACATCAAGATACACCCAACTATTGGCCAAGACCTTAATTCCCCAAGGCTTTTAAACCTGCAAGTCACACAAATAATTAGTCACTAAATTGGTCTTTAAAATTAGCTACCAAGGTTTTTGGTACCAAATGAATTAGTCATTAAATTGGTCAGTAATTAATTAGTGACCAATTTAATGATTAATTATAATCTTTTATTCGTAATATTGACTATTTTAAAATAACTTTTACTTTTGTAAATTAGTATATAAATTGGTCACTATAGTGACTAACTATTTTTTGTTTCTAAAATTGGGTTCTAATTTAGGATTTTCTGTAGTGCACACACACACACACGATTATTGTTATGCAATTGGCAAGTGTATGAAATCGCACAAGTAATATAGTGGACAAGTATGAATATCGTTTCCCATAAAAACTAGTGTGATTTAAAATAATTGGTTGTTTTCTTTTGAAGAGTAAAGAAACATTTTGTTGTATAAAAATAAATATAAATACATTAAATAAAGAAACAACTGAAATTCAATGGAAATATCAACTTGATTTAAGAAATTATATGATAAAAACTCCATCGGGATTGGGTTTCATGATTTCATTGAAAATAAAGACAACAAACAATATATTTTTACTTCATTCTTTAACATTCCTCTAACATTCACACATTTTGTAACAACCCTTGATTTTGTCGCAAACAAGTCTAAACTTGAATAATAAAAACTCTATGTCTATACATTTTTATTGTTAAGTTTGCATTAATGAATTATATCATGATGTTAAGAATAACCAATGACCACATCTATGTTTATAATATGAAATCAATTAGCTTTTTTATCATAATGAGGTTTTCCAAACTATCTTTTGTATCGGTATGTGCAAAATTCCTAGACTATGCAGTTGAAAAAAGAATAAAACACAAGAAATGATGGAAAAAAATTATATTGAATGATGAATCCAAAGATAATTAATACTTCATTACACATTCAACCCACGTGAATGAAAAAGTTAGTTACTTCTAAGCATGCCTGAATACTAGAATGATGATGAAATCAAATGTTTTCGACTTTCACAATGCGCTTCTATCGTAAGTGTATTTAGATGAAGTTTCCTCTTCAAGTGTGTTTTGCCCTCTAAAGACACTTATTTTTTCTTTTTGTTTTTCTTTGGAATAAAAGAATCTTTAATGGTAATTTGTGATTTTTGTAATTCAAACGGGTTATATATATATATATATATATATATATATATATATATATATATATATAAAAAGAGATTTTCAAAACGTAGATAGATAGTCGTCGAATATTTTAAATCAAGTAACAATAATTATGATAGTATTAATATTTAATTTCGTGGATAAATAAAATATAATTTTAAAATAATTCAAAAAAAAAAGAGTGTGATAAGTAGAAAGAGGATAAAAATAAAATTTTATCTTAAAAAATAATAAATTAAAAAAATTTAAGAATTGATTAAAAAGAGTTTCTTTATATTTTCATTTTAAAAAATTAATAAAATAGGATTTTGTTTTTAGATTAAAAAATTGAATTAAAATTTGGAGCGCTTTCGTTCTTTTTAAAAAGAGTTTCTTTTTTTGCCAATTTCGTTCTTTTTATTCACGCTCTCTAATTTTGTTTTTAATACCATATAAAATTATGGAGCGCTTAATCCGTGTTAATCTTTAATGTCCTAACACCGCACAGAATCCCTTCATGTCTGAACACGTGGGAACACAAATTTAAAATATATTCATATTCGATTTGAATTAATTTAAATTTACATAAATATATTATATTCTCTTAGAAAATCTGTACATTTAATAATACTTATTTTATAGTGCAATTCAATCTTCTTATCTAAATGTAATTTAATTAATTTATTATGATAATGAACAAATTAAAATTTTAGAAAATCGTAGCTTGCACGCATAAAAAACCATAGTTCTGTTACATCTCAAAACAGTTTTGGGATTTTCTCACGTTTTGTCTTGTTATGAATTTTTTTTCCATTTTGGAGGATCACTCATATTCAACCTCTCCTCATTTCATTTTCAACCACACCAACATGCACTTCCTTCAGCTTTCATCACTTTATCTCATCATTGGTTTCCATTTTTTCTCTTCTCCAATTCATCCTCAACAGAACACACTTTCCTTATTCCTTCTTCTTCATTCCTCGCACACAAACCTCACCACAGGCATGCTTCTCGTTTTCTCACTTCAAACCTTCGCTCAATAATCTGCAACTTCCCAACGTCAACGACATTCCGCTGCGTTTCAACCATAAACACAGATTAAAACTTCATCGTCGCCACCACCATTTACCGCAAGAGCCTCGCCGGACCGGGAATCTCCTCCGTTCGGGCTCGTTCAGGATTCTCTAGCTTCGGAGTTCACGTCCTCTCGCTGCTGTCTGCGTCAACGATGACCGACTTCCTTCGACCATTGCCGGCGTCGGCGAGGTTCATTTTCCCTACCACTATTCTAATTTTTTATTTGGTCTCTATCGATTTCATCGAGTACTCTTACTTTATTTTATTTACCGATAAATACCATATCACAAGAATTCAAGAGTTATGAAGACATAAAACAAATTTAAAAAATAAATATTTTAATTAAAATTTATTTTTTAATTTTCTTATATAAAAAATTAGGTTTTTGAATACAATTTATTAAAGAAAAATGTTTAAAATATATATTTTTAGAAAAAAAAAATTATTATTGATTTTTATATAACTTTTTTTATAAATAAATCTCTTAAATTTGTATCAATATTCTTTCATTAGTTTGGATCATATACAAAGAATAGAATTATCATCTAATCTCAAGTTTGAGAATCAATATTATCCTTATTACTAACTAATTTTCTTTTTCTATTATTGATTTCATCCATATCTATATTATTACTATTTTTCATTCAAAGAGTACCCACTGTATTTTCTAATTCATTTTTCCTATCTATCTATTTTTATAAATTTATTCATATCATGTCATTAAAGTTTCAATTTTTCTCTTCTTCTAGATTTTTAAATAGTTCGATTCAAATTTTCTAGTTGATATATATACATATTTTAATATAAAATAAAAAATTATAATATAAAATACACAACTAAAGATAAGTATATGAAATGAATAAGTTTAATCAATAACCTGGTTCAGGTTTCACACAAGTAAACTTGATAGTAAATTTCTAGTGTCTTGAAGTCTCATGTCTTTTTCTTTTTCTCAATTATCAACATTTTCACGAACTTGTAGAGTTTATTTTAAGATTAATCATAATAAAAAATAATTAAAAAGATATTATTCTTCTCTACTCAATAGTAATTTTTTTCCCTAAACTTAAATTATCTTTTTTACATAAAACTCAAATTTGAATTATGTTCCAATTAATCTATTATCCACACAAAAAAAAGACAAAACCTTAATTTAATTAATAATTTTGTAGAAGAATTTTAGTTCCTTGTTAAGATATATGTAATAAAAAAAACTCTCAAGAAACATGTAAGTCTAAAAGTACCAGAAAACAAAATTGGGTAAAAGAATCGCATTTATAATTCTAATACAAATCCAACAACAAGAAACAATAACACAAATCAAAAGAAAAAACATATTAATCATAAATGAGGATGAAAATATTCGTACAGACGAACAACATGAAATTCAAGAAATGTAATATGCCAAAACCCTAACCCTAAAAAAGGATTCTAGAATATAAGAAAGCAAAGAAAGATAAAGGAAGTCACATATAGATAAAAGAAGAAAATAGAATTAAGATTGATTATAAGAAAAAAAAAACTAATCAATGTGTTTCTCGTAAACAAAATCATAATTTACTAAAATATGATTTTAACTCATTGAATATCATTTTTAGTACCAATAAAGATTCACAGACACTAATAAACCGATAATAATTTAATTAAATTTTATTCTCACATATAAATTTATAATTAATTTAATAAAACTATATTAGTAATGAAATATTATTTTTGAGGCCATTTTTTTTAAACAAAATTTTATAATTAATTTAATAGAAGTATATCATTATTAAAAAAAATTTTAAGGCCTTTTTCCTTAAATATGATATTATAATTTATTTAATAAAAAAAATATTTGTAGTAACATTTTTTTAGACTTTTCTTTTTTTTAGACCTAAAACAAGTGTTTCACTCACTTTATCTTTAAATCGGCTCTGAATATTAATTGTTAGCTTTTATCCATAAGGAAAGTTGAACTCAACTTTTTTTATTGTTTTCTTCTAAACTCATTAAATGAATTTTATTTTTTTCAAATTGTTAACAAGTGAATTGAATTCATAATTATTTTCTCTTTTTCTTTCATTTAATCACTAAGTTATCTTATACTCCTCTTTATAAGTTTTTTTTTTTAACATGTTTTGTGTTTGTTTGAACTGAAGAGATAAATTTCTAAGTTTGGTGTTTATGAATGTATAAAACGAAGTTCTAGTGTAATGTTCTTGTTGGTTTTGGTAGTAACTTTTTAGTTCAAGTGAAACGTTTAGTTTTTAGTGTTTTCTTCCTTAGAATATGCTAAAAGAAGTAAGGTTTTAGTTTTGGCACGTGGACTTTCGGTGAGCCATGAATATATGACGGGCTCACTTCTTTCTAAGCATTTGATTGTGTGATTAAATGGAGGATTTTATGTTTTCAATATTATAATAGATTTAATTAGTCGGATGCTATCACTTTTGTTTTTGTTTAGATGTGTTAGTTTGTTATCCACTTATAAAAAAGTATCAATCAAGTTCTAACTTTAAAAGTGTCTCAATCATATCCCTTTTAGAAAAAAAAAAGATTAATGTTATTAACTTTATTCATGATTTTTACCACTAAATTTTAATATAAATATTAATGCTTAATTTTATAAGTCATTTTAAATATTAATATCGTTAACGACTTTAATGATTTTTTTAAAGGAACATAATTGAGACATATTTTCAAAAGTTGAGACTTAATTGATATTTTCTTAAAAACAGGTACCAAACTGAGACGTCCGAACGAAAATTGGTACCATCCAACTAATTAATCCTGTTATAATACCTCCGATTCCAATCCCTTTGATAGGCCTCATTTCTTTCTTATATAACATGAGTTGCAACTTGCATAGAATATGTGATTCAATTTTGAAGCCGAATTGCATGGTTGTAAGGCATTTCGTTTTGCAACACAATTAAACACGCACGAGTGAATACTACGGTTTTGTATTATTGCATCATTACATTTTATGCCTAAATTGCTCTATGTGTGGATCCTACTTTGAAACATAATGTGTGGGGTTCCGTGTGATGGGAAGTGATTATATATCAAGTGTATGTCCACTACCCAGGTGTTTTAGTATCTTCACTTTTATTATCATTCAATTTATATACTTTATATGCTTTAGCTTAAATTATATTTATATATATAGATTAGTAATTGAGTTTGTCTATACCTGCCAGCATAATTTTTTTAAAGTTAAATATATTTTCAGTCCCTTAACTTTCAGTCAAAATTGGAATTAGTCATTCTTTAAAACTTTAATCAATTTAGTCTCCCAAATTTATAAATGCGTGAATTTAGTTTTTTTAACCAAATTTTGTTAAGTTTATTTTAATGTTTTAAACGCGTTTTGCAGTTAACATTTGAAGCAGAAATGTGTCAAACAGGATAAACAACTCAAATGCTACCATGAAATATGTTTAAAATATCAAATAAAGTTATCAAAATTTGGTTAAAAGAATTAAATTTATACATTTCTAAAGTTTGAAGACTAAAATGGACCAAAATTACGAAGAGAGACTAATTTCAATTTCACTAAGAATTGAGGGATCAAATAACATTTTTTTAAAAATAAAGTACAATAAATATATTATAAAATATACAATAAAGTACAATAAAAAATTTTATAATTAAAATTTTCATTTGCCTAAAATTCAAAAACACTTATTAGGATTGCTTGATAACCGTAATAATCTTGAAAATTATTATTATCAAGTCTCAAACTTCTCGATAATTAAAAATTTTATTACAATTTTAAAATTGTTGATTATCAAGTTTTATATTTGTTTGATAATTAAAATATTTATTAATTTAAAATTTAAATCTTTTATCGAGTTAAATCTCAAATTTACTTGATAATTAAAGTTTTTATACTAATTTTAAAAAATATACATTATCATGTCAAATTTTGAATTTACTTTGATAATTAATTTTTTTATCATATATAATCTTTGATTTATTTTATAATTAAAAAATATTAAAATATTAAAATAAAAAATATGAACCAAATCAAAATTAAGAACTTCTTTATTCCTGATTTTTTTTCATTGTAAGAAATATATAAGATGAAGTCAATTCTCTTTGGGTTCACCGAAAAAAAAAATTTCAAATAGTTTTTAAAGAATTAGCTAAGCTTGATTTCTTTCGTTTTGAACGAAAATATAGGTAGAATTAAAATCAATCCTTGTTTGATTCAAATAAAATTTAAAAAAAAAGTATTATTTTACATTCGTTCTATTTAATTTGACTTTCTTAAATATAATTAAATATTTTAAAAATTGCATTAATTTTATATACTTAATTAAATAGAGCATTCTTTGTCACCTCATTTAAATAAATACCTTAATTAAATGACATGTCACACATATAATATAGAGACAAGTCTCAGATTATACAACCATTCCTTACAGATACTAACGTACTTAAAAGGGAAACTTGAGGCACACCACGATGTCAATACAAGACAGGGTACAAGATTCAACAGTGATCAAATTAAGATTAAACGACAAGTTAATACATGGGCCATAGCCCTAAGAGAAAGCCCACTTGAAGGAATCCCGCCCAAGCAGGCTATGCAGCAGAGTCACCATTTCCCTGTTGGCCACTAGGATTTCACACATCTACTCACATCAATAAATTGATGATCATCGCAAAAAAGAAAAACCACACACAAACATACAAACAAGTAGAAGGACAAGCTAGTGTGAAAGATTCTTATATCATAACACTCAACATGCAATTTCAAAGTCAAGCATAAATAACAATCATCCACTCATGTGATACCAAACCATTTAAGACTCCAAGACCTGACTATCCGGATACATATAATGAGGCACCACCACGAGACTCGTGTAATTATGTCCTAGCAGTGAGGCACCACCACGAGGCCTTTGTGGAATTACGTCCTGGCCTTGAGGCACCACCACGATACCCTCGTGGAATTACGTCCTTACATTGAGGCACCACCATGAACTCTCACCCTGAGGTTCATGGAATTAAGTTCAACAAATTAGGCACCACCATGGATTCCCCCTAAGAAGGTCCATGGGATTACGTCTATATGATGAGGCACCACCATGAGCTCCCACTATAGGGGTCATGGGATTACGTCCTACCTAAACTTTATTCATGCCTTACCAACCAATCATGAAGTTCTCATGCATACCAATACCATTTCATTTCGAATAAATAACCAACCATCAAACATATTTCATGCCAAGCTCAATACCAACTCATTAATTCCAACCCATAACATACTTAGCACACGTATATCCACGCCCTTTATGTTTAAAACCAATCAAACCAGCCAATCAAACAACCAACAATATTCATGTAAGGAAAATAGCAAGAACCCGAGCTAGGTTTCGCTCAAGTTGGGAGCCCTCGCTTAGGCGAGAGGAGTGCTCTCGCTCAAGCTGTAGACTCTCGCTTAGGCGAGACTGCGACCGTGACCCTTGGAGATTTCGCGAGCTCTCGCCCAAAGGTGAGGTTCCTCGCCTGGGGTAAAAGTGCAGTGACATATCAAGGCTCCCACGCGTTCTCGCTTAAGCGAGCCCCTCTCGCCTGAGCGAGATGTCACCTCGCTCAAACGAGAGCTCTCCGCCTAAGCGAGAGCTCGAGTACGAACCTAGCCTGTTTCTGCAAGTCTCACCTAGGCGAGACAATGTCGCTTGGACGAAAACGTCAGGTCTCACCATTGTTCCCCCTGCAACAGCCATACACTCATACCCAAATAGTAATACAAATCCATCCAATCATTTACAGTAGCACATCAACCATACAATCATGAAAATGGTGGCAAAATAAGCAAGAATCGAATTAAACAAGAAATCCCTAGCTTCCCTTACCTGGAAATAAGCTAACAAGGGATTTCAACACTTAAACCCACGAACACAACAACTTCGAGAGTAGTTTTAAGAGCTGCGAATAAAGACACAGAAAGGAAACGAGGTTACTACTATGAACCTCCAATAGGGACTACGAAACCAGCTGAAGAAGAAAGAGTATGAGTTGAGGGGCAACTTAAGTGGAGTAGAGTAGGGGCTAAACTAACTTGAAGGTGACTAGGAACCAAATCCTAACAGAGAAACGTCAGCAGCTCTAAGGAAATGGGAGACTATTTTCTGAAAGTGAGATGAATGAGTGGATTAGGACAAATTAGGGTGTTTGGCTCCCTATGGGCCAGTCCTAAACCCAACTAATTTGGGACAACTCCTTTAAAATAAGGGCATGATATAAGTCGGCCTTACATTCTTCGCACATAATCGACTTTTAAATCTTATCTTATTTCGCAAACCATCTCATTTTAGATTTTTTCATAATTTTTCTTAATAAATTATGATAACGATTTTAATTTTAATTTTATGTATTAGATTTTTTTGTTACTATTCTACAACGATTTCGGTAGCAACGAAATTCCGGATTTGACAAAGTCATTTGAAATTTCGTAGTTTTAGACTACAGTTTACCTTAGTTACGAGTGCGAGCATGTATTCCCTAATTATGGAAAAACTATACATCCACATTGTTTTTCTATGGCAATCAGTTTAGAAAGTGATACACTGCGCGCATACATACATATATATATATATATATATATATATATATATATATATATATATTAAAATAATTATCTTTTCAATTATACCTTTTAAGTAACTATCTTTTAAAATTTAACTTTTTTCTATTTAACTATATTTCTTAACTTTTCAACTTTTTAAAACTAAAATTTTTATTTACAATTAAAAAATACCTATAAAATAAATAAAAATTATTTTTTATTATAATAATTATTTATATTTTATAATTATAATTTTTTATCTTTTGTAATCATAATGACACGTGTGTTCACGGGTGGAAATTAATCTTAATTGATTAAGAGAATGATAATAATTAACGATTAAAAAATAGTTGGGAACACTTTCTAATCTATGTTTAAATAAAAACAATAATAAAATTAAATATATTAAGTTATATGTTAATTACTTCGTTATCAATATTAAAAATATATCTTTAAAATATTTATTAAAGTAAGAATCAGTTTAATGGGCATTAAGATATCATTTAATTTGATGTTGATATTTTTTTATGTAAAAATAAGAAAATAACACAAAAAGAGAGGATTTAACGGTATTTTAAAAAAAATTTACGATTATTTAGTTTTATCGTTTGTGCAAGACATATGAGATGATAAATAGATGAACTTAAGTGGAGTATAATATAAATTATTTTGTAGTTTCCATGCAATAATATTTCATTATAAAAAACTACTATATGATCTTAAGATTTATGATTCTCACATGTAGTTTTCGTATAATAATACTTCATTATAAAAAATTATTATAGGATCTTAAGATTCATGTTTCTCACATGTTCACGCACATAATCACACATTACGCATATAATCACACATTCATGTACATAAATCATAATAGGATACTAATAACTTTGATCTATGAGAGATCCAATAATAACGTGTTCTTCAATCTCTATTATTCAACCTCCTTTCCCCAATCTATCTATTTGCCTTCGTTACTCCTCTCACACTCTTTTTCTTGATGACTTATTGTGAGAGAACCTTATGACGAGAGACAGAACCCTACTATCCTTTTATAAGCCAACGTCCATCGAGTTGGGCTTAACTTTATTTTATTTTATTACGACTTCCCATAATAACCAATAGGTCCTTATATTTTATTAAATCACAATTGGATCCATCATAATATTTCAAATGAGTCATATAATAGAATTAATTCGTCAATTAATTCTAACATATAAAACAATTTTGTTGGTTTGGTTTTACATTTTTCATTCTTTTATGGTTAGTTAAGCAACTATAACATGCAATATACAAATTTAAAAGAAAGAAAATATATTCAATATTTTTATACAGCTTCATCTAATCACACATATTAGTGTTTCACCAATTGGTCAAGTTTCTCTATGTAGGTTCACATTGCAAAATACACACAAGTATTCTTTTTCAAATCACTTATGACTCAAACATATATTCTTTCTCAAGTAATTCTTGATTGAACATGAATGCTCTTTCAACTCTCAACTACTTTTGATTGACCTTAAGTCACTCTTGACTCTATATATTATTCTTATGACATACCACTATATAAATACAAGGTTTGAGTAATCAACAAATCATGATTTCAACTGACTAATGAAAATAACGTCTTTTGACGTATACAATATTTAGATTTTCTAAACTAGTTTGCTAATATGAACACAAACATTATTTTTACAGAGCTTTAGGGCATAAAGAATTTTAATAAAATTTTGACAATTGTAAATTGATTCCTCCTATACTTGTCTTCTTCTAAGAGAGTTTTTATATAACCTTAAGAAGATATTATAATAGTAAATCCTTTTTTGTCCCTTGAATAACTTTTATCTTGTTTGAATGTATTGTTATTGTTGTTGTTATTTGTTGAACTTCGGTATCATAGAAAAATATTGAACATATTCCATGCAATATTAAATTCTTTTAACTTTTTATACAACTTCATTGTTAAATGGTAGTATTTATTTCTTTAGGTTGCATATATTTTTACTTCATTAAGTGCTAAAAAAACAAACACGGTACTAAACAAATTATTTGATCAAAATTAACATAAATGTTAAAAACAATTGACAAACATTTTAATTTTCGCTCGAACCCTTAAAAATATTGGAATAATGCTTTAAATTTGGACATCAACAAAAGGATATAATAAAGTTCTAACAAGTACATCATGCATATGATCAATCAAAACATCAACTGGATTCAACTGTAGGAAAAAGAAAAAGAAAAAAAGCCTACTAAAACATCAACTCGATTTGACGGTCAACAAATTTTCAGTTAGAATGTAAAATCTACACTTTGATGGAATGTAGAAATTACTATGTTTTTTTTTTTCTCTTTTTCTTTTCTTTCTATATATGTTTGTCATATTTTCACTAATGGGCCTCTCTCACATACAACACCCTATCCACTTAAATAGAAGGGAAGCCCAATAATCCAATAATTTCCATCATCTTCTCCAAAAGAAAATTAATTGGTTACTCTCTCCACTGAACTATATATTAATGAAGTATCTATTGATAATGCAGAGCATGTGCCTCTTGTGGTGATAATTTCGGAGATGATCATGGTTCTATTTTTGGTGTTTTCCTCTTTTTTTATTGGTGTTAATACCTCCCTTGCCACGTGGATTTATGCCACAATTACACGCTTATTTATGGCATAATTATCTTCATATGCCGTAATTTCTGTTGGTCTTTCAAAGGTATTAATAATGAAGACATTTATCCTTGACGAATGAAGTGTATGAACAACAACTTCAACTCCATATATTTCTAAACTTTGTGCTAAAAACTATTTGACAATGACATTTTCCTTTTAGTAGATGTTATTGTTTTCATTATAACTACAATTTCATCCATAATTGGAATTTTTATACTCCGTTTTAGAATTTCATAATTTTTATTTTGTTTTTGTGGGTTGCGGTTTAGTCCTCACCCTAAAATATATTTGTATTAATAAAATAAATTAAAAGAAAATATTTATTTCTAAAATTTTACATTTGTTTCGAGTTTACTAAACATCTAAAATTTCATAAGTTGGCTTAATAACTAAGATATGTTGAGTTTTTTTTCTATTTTGAGAAATGATGCTACTTTATATATAGAATTATTTTGCATTAAAATTTATTAAAATAACTATATATATTAAAATGTGATAAAATATAATAAAATAACGATATACATATTAAGAAATTATAATTTGTAGAATTATTTTTTATTATTAGATTATATATGTCAGGATTTTAATCAAGATAAACTATATATTTAAAGGACAATCGATAATTTTTTCTTACAACTTCACGTTATATTTTTTAAATAATTTTGAAATATAAAAAAATGAGAAAAAAATGAAAAATCATTTAAAAATACCATCTGAGTAAGAGAAAATTGTTAAATGTTAAAAAATCATTTTTCATATTTAAATCATGATAATAATAACCCTAAAATTGTCTTCCGTCATATTTCAGTCCAAAGAAAAGCAGTTCAAGTTCTATAAATAGAAGGCATTGGTAAGAGTTATGGAGAAAGAAAGACAAAAAAAATGAGAACTAATACTTCTCTTCTCTGTCTTCTATCTCTTGCTATTGCTACCCTTTTGAGCAATGGCGCTGCAACTGCAACGAAAAGCGTGAAGCCAAGCCACTATTCTTCAACATTCAACAGAACCCTATTTCCTTCCACTTTTATCTTTGGACTAGGTTCTTCTGCTTACCAGGTATTTTACTCATAACACTTCAATTTATTACAACTAACAAATTCATTTTCTATTTAATGTAACATCTTTTCTTTTATCAACAAAAAATAGTATAACTATAATAGAGAATTTGAAATGCGTTAATCCATTTACATGATATGTACAACCCAAATTTATACATTCAGCATTTAGTGATGAAGATTGACAGATATACACTACTAAAATTTTATACACCAACTTGAGACTATATTAATAATTCGTTTATACACCAGACTTAATTAGAATACAGACTTATGAAATTTTAAGAGTCAAATAATGATTATAATATAAAATATTGTTAGTGTTGAAGATTTGTAGAAATTACGAAAAATGAGAGATATAAGATATATGATAGATATAAGAGATATGTTACAAGAGAAATTTCTTATTTTATTTTAGGTTTAATTAGTCGGATAATACCCACTTCCGTTCAGATGTGTTTTGATACCTGCTTAAAAATTCATCAATTGAGTCCCAACTTTTAAAAAAGTGTCTCAATTAGGTTCCTTTTAGAGAAAGTTTATTAATACCGTTTACTTTATTCATGACTTTTACCACTAAATTTTAATATAAATATCAATACTTAATTTTGCAAGTCATTTTAAATATCAATACCGACGTTAATAATTTTTTTCTAAAAATAACCTAATTGAAACATATTTTCAAAAGTTGTGACTCAATTGACAACTTTATAGAAACGGATACCAAACTGACACATCCAAATCAAAATGAGTAATATTAGACTAATTAAACCTTTATTTTATTTATAAAGTCGATTTTTTCTGAAGGTCAATTTTCTCTGAAAATAAAGTTACAAAATTATTATTCCTCAGAAATTTCCTTTTTAATTACGGATCTAGATGAAATGCGAACTTAAATGAGTGCGGATTTAAGTGAATATTTATTGTGCTTATTTATATTTTAACTCACAATTATTAATTTAATCAAAACTTGTACCGATATTTAATCAAAATTTTGTTGTGTTAAAAGACGTATAGTATATGGTATAGAGGGGTGGTGAATGATAAATTATTTTGGTTTGTTAATTACTCAGGCAGAAGGAGCAACAAAAGTAGATGGAAGAGGAGCATGTATTTGGGACACCTTCACTCAACACCATCCAGGTTAGGGTTACCCTCTTTCTTTGAATTTTTCTACCTCTGCTACATGCATTACGTTTTATGCCAAACTTACGTGACTTTCTTTGTTTTCGTTAAACACTCCAATACGATATATGTATATCACACACGACTCTCTTTTTTTTTTTATTTCGTGGAAAACGATATCTGATATAATACTAAATCTTGTTACTAGTTTACGCACGACAATTTAATGACTTTTATATTTTTTTAAATTGTACCATTTAAATATTGTACTAATTTAGAATTATGTAAAATGTGAACATGACTTTTTTTTTTGGTTCCGTATTGATAATCACAATGTATAGAAATTTTACGTGTATAACTGTTTTTAAATTTGTCAATTATACCTCTAGATAACCATAACTTTAATTATAATGTTTATATGTTGAAACTATCATCATTGTTAACAAAACTTTAAATATATTTAACTTAAAAAAATAACAAAAGTGTTTTTAAAGACATATTAATGTATATTTAACCATGTATATTTTTAATTTGAATATAAATAACAGTTTGTAAATGTGGACTATTAAAATAATAATATTTTGTAATCTTAATTTTTAATGTTAACCATGCACTAAATATAAACATATACACAATTCACCTTCTTTCCTCTCTAATTTTTGGGTTACTATACTTATGTTATATTAATATTATATCGTATTTATACTGTTATTCTAATTTATAAACAAAGATAATAAATATTCAATATTAAATAAAATTAATTTGTACAATTTTGATACTCGAAAATAAAAACTATCAACTCATATAAAAGTAATTATTAGTCTCATTAAATATTATTTCTATATTATAAACCAAATAAGCCTAATGGGTGTAGCATATAAAGTATTAAACTCGCACAAAAGTACAATAATAAACCAAGAAAATAAATTGATATATAGTATATAAATATAATACGAATCTTTGTGTTATTGTGGTGATTTTATGTTTTGTATCAGAAAAAATTTGGGATCATAGTACTGGTGATGTTGGAGCTGATTTTTATCATGGCTACAAGGTACATCTTCCCTCAAATTTTACCATTTTGAGTCATAACAGTCCTAAATAAGCATCACCTACGTTGTATCATTTTCCATCATTAACTGTAACTGAAATATGTTGCAGAGTGACATAAAATTGGTGACACAAATTGGGATAGACTCCTTCAGATTCTCCATCTCTTGGTCAAGAATATTCCCCAGTAATATATATGACTCAACTCTTCTTCATGTTCCTTTCCATCTTAAATTATATATTATGTACTATATTATTTGATAGAAAAAAAACAAAAATAATATGTTATGTAACAATTGAATTTCTTACTGCAGAAGGCAAAGGAACCGTTAATCATTTGGGTGTTAAATTCTACAATAATCTTATAAATGAGATTATATCAAATGGTAAAGCTGATCTTTTTTTTTTTTTTTGTATTTGTAAATATTG
>Ga0214545_1002228_pt1 | contig 37369 bp, 16 predicted proteins | sample CNSS4metaG_FD_160064 | JGI IMG/M metagenome (GOLD analysis project Ga0214545, IMG submission 160064) | Root nodule microbial communities from cowpea collected in UCLA plant growth center, Los Angeles, California, USA - CNSS4 | ecosystem: Host-associated > Plants > Roots > Nodule | place: USA...
CATTGAAGCAAAAATGTGTCAAACAGTATAAATAATTTAAATACTATCATGAAATGCGTTTGAAATGTTAGATAAACTTAACAAAATTTGGTTAAAAGGACTAAATTCACGCATTTTGGAAGATGAAAGACTAAATTGGTCAAAAGTTTTGATGAGGGACTAAACCCAAATTTCGCTCAAACTTGAGGGACCAAAAACATATTTAACCCTTGTTAATTTGATTTGATTTCAGTCCCAAATTTTTTTAAAAAAATTTTAATTTCATGTGTTCCAAATTTAGAACAAATTTAACTTTTTTATAAATGTAATGATAATACTTTTATTACAAGTGATATTTCTATTATATATTTTTAACAACATTTAATTTATTTAAATTTATATTTTACATTAAACTTTATTTTAAAATTATAAATATATACATTAATAAATTTATATTCGAAATATTTGTATAATATTCGATATCAACAATATTTTAGAGTTGGCTTAAAAATAATAATTTTATAAATTCAAATGTAAAAATTTAAAATAATTTTATAACAAATTAAAATAAATATATTTAAAATTTTAATATTAAATATAATTAATATTATTAAAATATTTAATAAAAATATCAATTTTAATAAAAATAATCATAACATTACATAAAAATAAAATTTGGTCTAAATTTGGAGTGCCTGAAATTGAAAATTTTTAAAAAAAATTGGGACTCAAATCAAATCAATTTAACAAATATGAAGACCAAATTGAGATTCATACATTAATTTGACACGTGTCATCATATTAGATTGACACGTGGCACACTACAGACATGACACGTGGCATAAATTTTTTTTTTAAAAATTAAAAATTTTAAAAAAAATTAATTTAAAAAAATTTAAAAAAATTCAAAAAAACGAGGAGCTGACACGTGGCACCTACTTAACGGTGTTAGTTCTCTACTAACGGAAAGGACCTAATTGATACTAATTTACAAAAATGAGGACCTAATTGAGACTAATAAAAATACGATGACCAAATTGAGATTCTGCGACAAAAACGAGGACCAACGGAGTATTTTAACCTAGATTGAATCATAGCAAAAATAGGCCAATTTAGTATAAATGGATTTTTTTCCCACATCCACTAAAAATCGATATCAAACTCAACTATTTGAAAATGATAAAAAAGAAAAAGTTCCAATATTTGACATGTGGCACACCGTTAACGACGTTAGTAATTTTTATCTGAAAATGACCTAATTAAGGCACTTTTCAAAAGTTGAAACGTAATTGACATTTTTTTAAGGGTGGGTACCAAATTGACACATCCCTATCAAAGTGAGTACCATCCGAATAGTTAAACATTAAATCTTTTACCAAAACAAAACCTTGATGTCTAAAGTAGTAGGTAACCTGGGCAAAAGAAGCCCAAAAAAATGGAGTTTAAGAAGTTTGAACACATAAATCATAAAGGGCAAAATGAGTATTTTATAAAAAAAAAAGCTTAAATACATCATTGTCCCAAATTTTGTATACTTTGTTCAATTTAGTCCTCATTTTTTTAAATGTTCAAAAAGATCCTGATTTTTGTAATTTGTGGTCACTTTAGTCCCTTTTTGTGACAACATTTAAATTTTAAACATGAGGTGATCAGTGAATGTCATGTGTCACTTCGTGATTTTTTAAAAATTTTTAATTTTAAAATTCAGCAATATGACATGTGGCAATGTCACTGCCACGTTTCAAGCCAGTGTTAGTGCCACATGTCAAGTCAGTGTCACATGTTTTATATTCAATTCAGTCACAATTTTTGTTAATTTTGTTCAATTTTGTCACAATTTTTGTTTATTTTGCCCAATTCAATCCCAATTTTGTCCCTCTCCAAATTGATCAAATTTAATTTTTATATAAATGTTATACTTAAATTTTTACTAAAATTTAAATTGAAATTAAATATTTCTTTCATTATTTTTACATGAACCATAATTATATTATTGGAAAAAAATATTAGATTTATGTTTGATGTTTGCTACATGTAAAAAATAGGTTTAGAGTTGGCTTAAAAATAATGAAGAATTTTCCTTCTAATTTTTAAAATAATAAAAGATTTTCCTTCTAATTTTAAAAATAATGAAGAATGTTCCTACTAATTTTAAAAATAATGAAGAATTTTCCTTCTAACTTTAAAAAAATTAAATAACTTTACTTCTAATTTTGAAAAATAATTAAGAATTTTCTTTATCATTTTAAATGTGATGAAGCATTTTCCTTCTATCTTTTAAAAATAAGGATAATGATAGTTTAACCTGGTATTTTTTACCTCTTTTTAACCCACCTATGTGTCACCGTCTCGTGGCATTTTTATTTTTGTTTATGAATAATTTTAAGTTGTGTGCTGTGGTAAATTAATTGTGTGTTGGAGTGGAGAAATAGATGGGTGTGTGTGAAAGACATAGAACGCCAGCGAGCGAAGTGGTTCCATCACTGAAGCGACAGTTTGGTTCATGTTTGATTTAGGTTTTTCTTCCTCTGGTAATCTCAACGGAAGCGTTTATGGCAGCGACAATTTCTTTCTTTTTGCTAAGGTACCTGTTTAGTCTTCATCTTCTTGCTTCCATTTAATTTCATTGGTTCCTCTTCGAATGCATTCGCTTGCCATTGAAAGTTGCAACACCTTTATCTATCTTTGCTCCTTTATCTATCCATGCTGCCATTTGAGATAAAAACCACAAAAACGACCAACACAATGTTTATTAATTTCAGATTTATTCCCATAAGGATTTAGGTTGCAGTAGTATCTACACAGTTTCTATTTTCTTTTGTTTTCTTTCTTTAAGAAACTGTTGCTGCCACATTCGAGGAGGTAAATAGCAAATAGCAAAGGCCAGCCAAGTTTTATATTTTCCCGTGAATCCTAACCGAGAATAAGGATTTAGGGTTTGAGAAGAGTGACTGTTGTTGGATATTTTATATACGCCAAATAGGGTTTGATTAATGGGGGAAAAAGGGAAGAAGGAAGAGAGCAACGAGCCTATTATTGATTTTATTGATGCCTTGTTATCACAATTGTTTGACTACTAAGAAATCTTTGGTTTGATTTTTATACTTTGGTGATATTTTAATGGAGAAATTTCTAGTGATGCATTGTGTTATAATATAATGTGTTCGATTTGTATTTTTTGTGAATGGAGCATCTAGAAGACAATTTCTCCCAAGCCAACTTCGATACACCTATGCACCCTGATGCAAATTTCTTTCAAGGTCATTCATCAACTTAAGACCGTAACTTAAAATTAATATCTTTAAATTCGTCTATCAAATTCTATAACAAAGGTTTTGTACTATGGTTTCTTCTTTTATTTTTGTTGAATTCTTATTTTTTATATTTTAGGTGCTAACTAGAAAAGTTAACAATGCTAGAAAGGGCTATTATGGATACCCAAGTAGTTCAAGTGGCCATGTGCGAGGTAATGCTAAAATGCTAAAAGCAGCTCACAAACATATTGTCTAAGTAGCAAAACAATAAAACTAGTTTTGTAAGTTGATGATATTCTACCATATTCATGGTTCTTATATGTATATATAATATCAAATTATCAACTATTGATTTTTTGTTTTTCATTTTTATTTTTGCCAAATCCAGTGATTACTGCACTGCAACACTCTCGTGGGCAAGTCCTATACATGGAGGGGTATTAAAGGTTTCACGTGTTCCCCAAGTCAAAATTTGCCACAATGTATGCCTAAAGAAGATCATATCATGTGCAATCTACAACTCTAAAGATCAGTGTTGTTGAAGTTTCTCATAGATGATATACCAGCTTAGATACATTAGAAAAATGTTAGATAAGTTTTTATTTTTTCATTAAGTTGCTCATATATGATACACTATATTGTTCACTAGTTATTGGCTCTGAACCAACCCTATAATTTGTTGGGTAGATTTGATTGTCACTTTCTTGATATTAGTAAACTTTGTTCAACGCATTTTGATGAAACTATAATTATAAAAGTTTTATGGCTGAAACTATAATTGTAGAAGTTTTATGGTTGAAATTATAATTATAGAAGTTTTATGGCTGGAACTATAATTATAGAAGTTTTATGGCGTGCTTGCTCATAAGTTTACAGTATCAGTGACCACCATTAGTGCAGAAATGGCATACTACAAGATATTACAACAATTATACGAAAACTTATGTAACACAGTGTGCGGTGGCATTTTTGAAAATACTAGGAACTTTATTACATCGGTTACTCTAATAACCGATGTAACATCTATTTTTTAAAGAAAAAAATAGATCCTTGTTATGATTCACTGTTGTGCTCCCTCATTTCTCATCTTCTTCTTCGCGCTCCACTATTGTGCTTCGTCTTCTTCCGCTCTACTCCATCGCCAAACACTGCAATCCTTTGCATTGAGGTTATTCTGACGTCGTCCAAGTAGCCACTGGTGCAAACCCTCGTTCATGCAACCCGCTCGCGTGGAGCCACCGTTCACACAGCTCGCTCTCTATTCAAACAGCGTCGTTCGTGCAAACGTCGCCGCTGGTTTGGAACTCTATTTCCACTGCACAACCACGTGCCAGTGGTGCTCCGATCGTCATAGGAGTTGCTAGATCTGCTTTGCTCGACCCTATTTATGCTAGATCTATTCTTCTCGTTGCTTCGCTGCTGGATTTGCTTCACTCGTCGCTACTGCCATTGTTGGATTTGCTATACTCGTCTTTACATCGCTACTACTTCTTTGAACGTCAATGTTGATTTTTTTCATCATAAATGTTAGTAAAAACATTAGTGAAAATTTAAAAATTTGATTTGGATGGATTCATGTTGTGAATATTTGTATAAGTTTCCATTAGTTTCCAGTAAAGATTGTCGGCTCCAAGGACTAGAATATTTGTAGTTTTTTCTTTCTAATACAGTGTGTTACATTGGTTGTTCCATAATCGATGTAAAGAGTGCCAAATTTATTACATCGTTGATTATTACATCGAGTATAAAACTGATGTAATAGGTCGTAAAAAGTTGATGTAGAACATAATTTTTGTACTAGTGCACATTAAGTGACTTTCTGTATACAAGTATGTGTATTTTTCTTTGTAAGATTTTGCACATAAGGATGTCCTCATTCAATTAACTAGTTTCGTGACTTTCTGTGGACAAGTATGTGTATTTTTCTTTGTAAGATTTTGCACACAAGGATGTCCTCATTCAATTAACTAGTTTCTTCAATAGTATCTTCCTGTGTACAACGATTGTGTACAACGATTGAAATAAACGTTAAATCATACCACAAATGCACATTTGAAAGGCCATCTAATTATCACACCATCAATTACCACATTAAGTGTCTTTTTGTGTACAATTATATGTCTTTTTTGTTTGTAAGATTTTGTACACATCTCCTTATCTCAATCAATCAAATAGTTTCTTCAACGGTAAATGATTATATTAATTCCCTCAATCAAGTAGTTTCCTAAACAATAAATAATTATATTAATTATCAATAATTGCTTCAGTTGAATCAGAGCAGAAATGCACATTTCAAAAGTAACTTTCTTTGTACAACTATCTACCTTTTTATTTGTAAGATTTTGTACACATCTCCTTCCCCTCAGTCAATTAAATAGTTTCCTCCACTGTAAATGATTATTTCTACTACGATATTAATTTTCATTAATTGCTTCAAGAAATAAACATTGAATCATACCACAAATGCATATTTTAAAGGTCATCTCATTATCACACCACCAGTGATTACATTAAGTGTCTTTTTATGTACTTCTAAATGTCTTTTACTTTGTAAGATTTTGTACACACTTCCTTTCCCTCTGTCGATTAAGTATATTCCTCAATAGTAAATGATTATTTTCGTATGATATTAATTTTCATTAACAAATAAACGCTCATTGATAACATATATGCACATTTTTAAGGCTCCTCATTACCACATTTCAACCGTCCTCATTACCTTATTATCAATATATCACAATAGTAAATGATTTTCGTATGATATTAATTTTCATTAACAAATAAACGTTCATTGATAACATAAATGCACATGTTTAAGGCTCTTCATTACAACATTTCAAACGTCCTCATTACCTCATTATCAATATATCATAATAGTAAATGATTACTTTCATATGATATTAATTTTCATTAACAAATAAATTTTCATTGATAACATAAATGCACATGTTTAAGGCTGTCATTACCACATCTTAAACGTCCTCCTTACCTCATTATCAGTATATCAGTAACAGTAAGTGTCTTTCTGTACAACTATTTATCTTTCTGTTCATTAGATTTTGTACATATGGACTTCCTCATTATCAGTAATAGTAAGTGTCTTTCTATGTACAACTATCTATCTTTTTGTTTATAAGATTTTGTACATATGGACTTCCTCGTTACCACACACCTTCAGTAACAACACTAAGTGCATCTCTACGTACAACTAACTATTTTCTTATTTTTAAGATTTTGCACACATGCAATCTTACGCACCAGAGAGCACTCTTTTGTTGCATCCAGACTTCTTTTGTGATGATCCGCCTTTGGTTGAAACTAATAACTATTCAGCTGAACTCTTTGCCTCAAGAGAAGAAGCCTTCCTTTGTCTCTTTGCCTCAAGAGAAGAATCCTCACGATTTGGCTTTGTGTCCACTGGATTAGAAATCAAGGTTTGAATAGAAATAAAGAAAAATAACTCCTTATTGGTTACCTATGCAAATATAACAACCTCAGTTTAATTAAAAAAACAAAAACCACGCTACTGAATCAATAAATATCAAGAAATACATAACTTGCATATAGCATAACTTGCATATAGTATGAAGCTTACACACTTCCTGCCATACATTGTGTTTGAGTTTAATCAATAATCATGACAATATAACTAAACATCCATGAATAAGAAGAAAACCATACTAAAATAATTATCATGCAAGTGGAAAGGTTGTTACAATGTAGGAGCTTAACTGTCAAAATTAACCGCTGCTTTTGCTGCAACCTCTTCTTCTTCGTGGCATGAGTACTAAAGCCCAACAAGTAACAAGTAAGCTGGATGTCGAAAAACATCTATAAGAGCAATAAGAGCAAGCTCATAACTAGAGTACAATATCTACTTACTCAAATAAACTCATCCCTCAATGTCTTTATTCTCCTTTTGTGCACATCATATCTAAAACCTTCAAGCAATTTTTAATCCACAATTTTTAAGACCCACACTTTTAATAATTTTTTTTAGGTTCGCCTCTCTTCCTTCTTCCCCTTTACCCCTTTGATCAAACCCTATCTAGCCTATATAAAATACCCAGCTGCAGTCACTCTTCTCAAATCCTAAATCCTTACTCTCGGTTAGGATTCACAGAAAATATTAAACTTGGCTAGCCTTTGCTATTTCTATTTACCTTCTCGAATGTGGCAGCAATGGTTTCTTAAAGAAAGAAAACAGAAGAAAACAGAAACTTGTAGGCACTATTGCAACCTAAATCCTTATGGGAATAAAAATTGAAATTAATAAACATTATGTGTTGGCCATGTTTGTGGTTTTTATCTCAAATGGAAACAGAGATAGATAAAGGTATTGCCACTTTCAATGGCGAGCGGACGAATTTGAAGCGGAACAAAGAAATTAAATGGAAGCGAGAAGATGAAAACCAAACAGGTACCTTAGCAGAAAGAAAGAAATTGTCGCTGCCATAAACGCTTCCGTTGAGATTACCAGATCAAGGAAAACCTAAATCAAACATGAACCGCCGCTTTAGTGATGGAACCGCTTCGCTCACTGGTGTTCTTTGTCTTTCACACGCGCCATCTATTTTTCCACTCCAACACGCAATTAATTTACCACATCACACAACTTAAAATTATTCAAAAACAAAAATAAAAATGGCATGAGACGGTGACACATAGGTGGGTTAAAAAGAGGTAAAAAATACCAGGTTAAACTATCATTATCCTAAAAATAATGAAAAATTTTCCTTGTAATTTAAAAAAATAATGAAGAATTTGTCTTCTAATTTTAAAAATAATGAAGAATTTTCTTTCTAATTTTAAAAATAATGAATAACTTTCCTTTTAATTTTAAATATAATTAAAAAAATTCCTTATCATTTTAAAAATAATGAGAAATTTTCCTTCTAACTTTTAAAAATAATAAATAATTTTCACTCTAATTTTAAAAAATAACCAAGATTTTTCCTTTTAATTTTAAAAATAATGAAAATTTTCTCTACTAATTTTAAAAATAATGAAGAATTTTCATTCTAATTTTAAAAAAGAACCAAGAGTTTTTCCTTCTAATTTTAAAAATAGTGAAGAATTTTTCTTCTAATTTTAAACTAACTCTAACCCTATTTTTTACATGTAGAAAATATCAAATATAAATCTAGTAATTTCCTTCTAAAGGTATAGTTAAGTTTGGTTTAAAAATAATGAAAGAAATATTTAATATAAATGTGAATTTTAATAAAAATAATTTATAATATTTATATAAAAAATAAATTTAGTAAAGGGGGATAAAATTGAGACTTAATTGAAGAAAATTAACTAAAACTAGAATTAAATTGAATAGAATTAACAAAAATTATGATTGAATTAAATGTAAGACACATAACACTAACACTAATTTCACACATGGTACTGATATTGTCATGTTTGACAATACTAACTTGACATATGAACAACCTTTTTAAAATTAAAAAAAAAAATTTAAATGAAAAATTGTATAAAATAAGAAAATCAAAATATATACATGACAATCACTATTCACTTTTGGTTAACAAATTGAACATTTTTACTAAAAATGATTAAATTGATCATAATTTACAAAAAGTAGGACTTTTTCTAACATTTCAAAAAAAAATAAATGAGGACCAAATTAAACAAAGTAGACAAAATTTGAAATCAATGATGTATTTAAGCCTGAAAAAAAGTTGAGGGTGTGAGAAAATATTATAGGAGTGTAAAAAGTAATACTCTGAGAGTGATTCTTTAATTGATTCGTGGGCTGATGGCGTAACTTATTATTTGCAAGCAGCATGAAAGCAGCCCTGAAAGTCATGGCTCTTCACAGATTGAAGGGAGCTTATTTGGCATCAATTATTTTGAATTCTCTTTTCGGTGTAATTTATATATAGCTAGCAAAAACATGTGTTTTTACCGATTTCAATTTATATTTTTATTATAGTAAAATAATATAATTTAAAAAATATAAAATTTTATAAATATTTTTAAAAGAAAGGTATTTTAATTGCCTTAAATAAAGAGATTGTGAAGTTGTTAATTACAAATTTTATTAAATAAAAAAATTGATGAATAATAAAATTGTTTAATTAAATAAATATACTAAAAGTACTTAAAACATTTAATTTCTTTGTTATCTTGTTTAATTAACAAGTTTTTACCAAAATTAAAAATATATTAAATTTGTAAGAAAAAATAGAACCAAGATCTCATACCAAGAATTAAAGAAGAAAAGTTATAGCTTAAATTATTTTAATAAACAACTTATTAACATTTTTGGTATAACAATTTTGTTGTACTTGTGCCAGGGTAGAAGAATGTATTCATTGTTTCTGTATCTCCGAACTTTGTTTGTTGTGATGCGAGTTTGTCTTTAAGTGCCTCTTAAACATTATTTCAAACGTATTATTCTTCTACCACATACATGCTCTTCCATTCCTTGTACATAACCCTAAGAATCGACTATCTCAAAACGTATTTAAATAAACAAAAGAATCATACATTTGTTTAGGTTTAATTTGTCAGATGATAACCACTCTTATTTAGATGTGTCAGTTTGGTAGTCGTTTTTAAAAAGGTGTTAATCGAGTTTCAACTTTTCAAATATCTCGATTAACTCCTTTTCAGAAAAAAAAATCCTTAACCCCATTAACTTTATTCATAACTTTTATCACTAAATTTTAATATAAATATCAATATTTAATTTTGTAAGTCATTTTGAATACCAATACTGTTAACGACGTCAATTATTTTTTTTCTAAAAGGAACCTAATTGTGACATCTTTTAAAAAATTGGGACTCAATTGACAAAGCGGGTACAAGACTCACACATTCGAGCAAAAGTTGGTAGTATCCGACTAATTAAATCTTTTTTTTATTAAACATTGTCTAAATAAGGCTTGTCCAATTTTGTTTTTCTATTTTGATTGTTGTAATTTTTTATTAATTATTTTCTTTGTAAATTTAAAATTCATTATTTTTTAAGTTAATTATATATTGTTAATTTTCTCTTTAATAAATATATGTAATAATTATTAAAGATAAAAAATGAAACTCATTTTAAACATTAATCGAATTTAAATAAAAGTAAAGTTTTTATATTAAAATTGTAATTTTTGTAAGTTAAATATGTTTTTAGTCATTTGTTGAAGATTACACATTGACTAGAGATAAGGTCAATTTAAAGTATATGTATCTAATTCAAATCTCACCTTACAAGCTTGTTTTTTAAGGTCGAGTTACGCTTAAAATTCACTTCTTAACATCGTATCAAAGTCATGGGTTAAAGTTTATCCTTTATCCTATTGTTTATTGGGCCTATCATGCCATCTTCTATCAGACCACTCATTCATGTACAATATCACAGTCAAGATGTATATACCTTAGTATGGGAGAGTGTGTTAGAGATCTCACATCGACTAGAGATAAGGTGAGTTTCAAGTATATACGTAGACACAAATATCACAAACTTTGATATAATTTGATCCTCAAACTTTTAAAATGAATAAATATAAGGTTAAAATACTCCATTGGTTCACGTTTTTGTTCAAAAATCTCAATTAAGTTCTAAGATTTTTTTTAGTCTTAATTAGGTCCATATTTTTGAAAATGCGTAACAATTAGGTCCATTCCATTAGTATGGTGGTAACGGTGTTAAGGATGTACCACGTGTCAGCTTATTTTTTTATTATTTATTATTTTAATTTTTTTTATTTTTAATTTTTTTTAAATTATTCATGTCATGTGTCACGTCAATATTATGCCACGTGTCAAGTAAGTCAAGGTGACACATGTCAAGTCATTGTCTAAATCTCAATTTGGTCTATATATTTGTTATTTTGATTACATTTAAGTCCATTTATTTTAAAATTTTAAATATATTTATTTTAATTTTTTACAAAATTGTTTTAAAATTTATATTTAAATTTATAAAATTGTTATTTTTAAACCAAATTTAACATTTGTATATAAATTATTTAAAACAATTTTGTAACAAGTTAAAATAAACATTTTAAAATTTTAAAACAAAATATAAGTAAAGTTTAATGTAAAATATAAATTTAAATAAACTTAATATTATTAAAATGTTTAATAAAAATATCATTATAAAATTTATATAAAAATTAAATTTGGTCTCAATTTGGAGAGGATGAAATTGAAAATTAAAAAAAATGAACTAAAATATAATCAAAATAATAAATATATGGACCAAATTGAGATTCAGACAGTGACTTGACACATGTCACCTTACTGACTTGACACGTGGCACAATATTGACATGACATGTGGCATGAAAAATTTTCAAAAAAAAAATTCAAAAAAAAAATAAAAAATGAGGAGCTGACATGTGACACATCTTAACACCGTTACCACCATACTAACGGAATAGACCTAATTGTTACGCATTTTAAAAAATATGAACCTAATTGAGACTAAAAAAAATCTTAGGACCTAATTGGAATTTTTGAATAAAAACGTGGACTAATGGAATATTTTAACCTAAATATAATTCTTCTAATCCAATTGTGTGATTTTGTTTTTGATGTGTTAAATGACGTTTCAAATTGACGTTTGAGTTGTTTACACCATTTGATAGGTTATAACTCAAATGTTATCATAGAACATCATTTAACAGGCAAAAAAAATTTTACACCATTAGATTAAAATAATTATATCCATTCATTTTTTAAGTTTGGAAACCAAAATGTATTAAAATTTGAAACAAAATCAAATTTCAATTTTACATATAAATTTAGGAACTAAAAACATATTTAACCATTTTTTTATACTAAAAATGAAATATATCAATATTTAGTATATTGAAATAACTACTTACTTCTTTATTGCATTATTACTGACCATCATTAGAATCAATTCTATATAATATATTATTGGTTCTATCCCAATTTTATCTGTAAAAGAAACTTAGGAAGATTGGGAGAAAATATATATTTAAATTATCATTAAACTCAACTCATAAACAATATCATATTATTAAAACAAGTAATATAATTTTAAATCAAACTCTTTTGAATTAAACTTTGATATTGGTTTCAATTAATTATGTTTACTTTTTACGAATGAATTAGATGAAATCCACAAAGTTAATTCAAATTAAAACATAACCATGGTTACATGTATGGTTAATTAATCATCTTTGAAGACTTTATGTAATTGCTGTCTCTGAAATGATTTATTATTTATTTGTGGTGGAAAGGTGATTTGCTTTATGTTTTAGAAACGAAATGATTGGCATATTATATATTAGGAAAAGTGTGAGTAGAACATTCTGTTCCCAAATTTTTACTTTTGGGTCATATCATTCCCCAAACTACCCAATCAAGTGGGGAACCGTTTCCAATCCTCACGATTCGGAATTCTGCTTTTGTTTGCCAAACGTGTTAATAAGAGTAATTATAATAGCTAAAGTAAATACTATTTTTTGTTTATGTTTTCTGTAATAATAGGTTTAAAAGGCTCATTGGCTTGATTTTTTAATTAATTTAAAAAATTACTTTCAATTCTAAGTCTTTTTTAAGTTTAATTAATAATAAGTGTGATGCATGATTGACTTCAACAGTTTGAGAATCTATCTTTGTCTTGTGTAAAAAGGATTTTAAGATTGTTACTTTCTACTATTCACATACCTAGTAATAATATTAAAAAATGAATATATTAATATTGATACAGATTTAAAGGATTAAAAATTAGCAAAAATAAGATAAAAATATGTATCATCAATATTAGGGTTTAAACTATTTATTTCTAGTTTAGTGTACTGTGTCTCGTTTGTCTCAGAAAACATTAATCGTCCGATTCAACTCAAATTAATCACACCACTATAAGTGTGTTGGGATTACTCAAGAAAGTTTTAACTTATAGGCTCTAATTAAAAGTTAGCTTCTTAGTATAATATTTGTCAAAAGTATGATCTTAAAATAGAAAAGGTTAATTATTATATTTAGAAATGTGGAAAACTTATTTAAGAAACGTAGTAATACACTTTTTTATGTTTTTAATTAATATAACACTGGTTAAGCAGGCATTTACTTTTATGTCCAATCTTTGAGGTTACCAAGGATTTAGATCTTAAACCACTAGCTAAAAGATACAAACACCTACCATTTATAAGCTAAAATTTAATTTAAATAAAATATATTTAATTAAATTGATTTAATTTAAAACTTTATGAATTTTTACTAATCTTAAGCAAATTTATCTTATTCCTATTATTTAGGTCATTGAGTTTTGATTAAAAAGAGTTGTTATATTTTTTAACTCATCTTTTTCTTTTACTTTTTATATCGCATATAAGTATTAAAGATTTTGTTAACACAGGCTAAACATTATATATTTTTTTTTCTCTTTAATGGCGAGTTATTCACTCTATTTAATATTTATATTTTTAGAATTCTTACTCCGCAAATGTCATTAACTTTTCCTTCTAAATACATTAAGAATGCATAACAAATGTAATCACACTACAGTTTCAAATATTAATGTCGATGAAATTACAGCAATGCTAAAACCAATTAAGCCGGGTTAAGTTATTCTTTTAAAATAAAAAATTAAGAAAAATATAAAATTACTTTTTAATCTTTTTTATTAAACAAATATTAGAGGATAACTAAAATAAATATGCATATTTAAGGGTTGTTAATTTATCTATTTTTAATATCTATATTTATTTAAGTTATACCGGAGTTGATGCTCATGTATATATTTTGAATGTTCTTGATATCAAATATGAATAGTAAATTATTTCTACTCTAAAGATTCATATTTAAAATTGACCAATCCTCTTGTTTACAATTTTCTTCTCTTATTTTTTGTATTTACATCATACTTACATTTTTCATTAACATTTATACATTTTGTATTTATAAATGTCTTCATTTATACTTGTCTCTTCATTTTATTCATTTGTACTTATTTTTTTTTATCAAATTCATTTTCTTTATTCACATTTATTTTCTTCATCTACACTCATTTTCTCCATTCATTATAATATTTTTTATATTTTTTCATTTATATTATTTAAACATGGAGTTACAATACATTTTTTTATGTTAATTTAATTAGTGATGGTCAATGCAAATTAAACTAATATTAAAAATAGATCTTTTTTAGTGTTGATTTAGCTAATATCAAATTAAATAAATTTTAAAATAAAAACACAGTAGTATCGATATTAATTGTTTTAATTAAAAAATTAATAATAAATTAATGACAAATAAATCAACATTACTTTATTTTGGATTATATTTCATATTAGTTATGAGAGATCGTGGTTATATATATATATATATATATATATATATATATATATATATATATATATATATATATATATATTAATATATTATATAGGAAATAGTATTATAAATCTTTATTTTTATATAGTGTTCAACTTTGTCTATTTTATTTAATATGAGACTTTTGACTCACACTTAATTTCTTGATTTATGTCTAACACTTTAGAGTCAATTTTTAAAAGGTAACACTGTCAAATTATCATCTATAATTTTAAAATTTTATACGCGTGTAACTCACATCCAACTCTAATAATGATTTAGTATCAGATATTCATATTGTTCCTTAGTGCCTTATTAAGACGCTTGGTAATTAAATAAAACTATCGAAAAAAACAAAAATGATTAGAAAAAATAAAGTAGAGGAAATGTAATCTAAAATATATTAATTTAAAAGTTCAACGACAGGTTAAAAATAATGAATATAACAATCGAATAAATTATAACTGATTTGACTGAAATTTAATATATAGAAATCAATTAAGCAAGCAAGCACAATTAAGAAAAATAATTGGTGTGTTAAAATTATGAAAGTTTTGTTGATTGGTTTGGTTAAGCTATTCTTTGTACCAAAATTTATGAGGTGGCAAATATAACTCCATTGAACATGACAGGAATGAAGAAATAAGAGGTAAGAACGTCCCTTGGAAAACCACTTAAGATTAAGCTAGGTATGCCTTTATAGCTCTCTCTTTTTCCCCTAAAGTGCCAACAAAAATCTAATGGATCTTTTATGCCATTGATTTGAAACTTTATTAAATACTTTTATAGACACAATTAATTTTTATTTATTTGAATACATATATAGACGTATTCAAAGCTTCATCACTGTGATTTGTCTGTACAAATGGTCCATGGCAGTGAGGGAGGCCATTCTTCATGAACTATAATGAATTAACAAAGGAATACGTACATGGTATTATGGTGGTTACCCAAATCTATGGGCTTATATATTTATATACAGGGTCACGTTGTATTCAAACTCAAAATAAAAGGAAACAATGAATCTTTGTTGAAATGGACGTATACCCTAATATTCTATTCGTAGCAAGATACAAAAGTGGACCAACTTAATTAATAAAAGAAACATTATGGACCAATAGCACGTTCAAGAAGCACCAACTCATCATTCTACTAGTAAGGAATTCAAGTGTAGAATGAGCACTCTCACATAGTGGAGATGAGTTCCTAATGTAGATCCACATCAACCAGAAGATCATTTTAAATTATATAAAACCAGTACAAATCTTACCTTTTGTAAAATAAGTTAATTTTAAAGTTCATTAAGAATTATTTATACAATATAAAAAGAAAAAGTAATTTATTTTTAAAATTTTCGTTTAAAAATTTGTTAAGATCTCTTATACATAAGATAACTGACATGATTCAAAATTCATTGAATCCACACAATTATGATAGATACAAACTCGGTAGAGTACAATCACTTAAAAAGTCTAGTTATCGACACATTTTATAAAAGGAAAATAATTTTTTAACTATTAAATTTTTATAACTTGATGTGTTATTTTTTAAGTTGTCTCCCACTTTTTATTTTCTCATTTTTTTATATTTCTAAACCAATTAGAAGATAACACCTTAGATTGTAAGAGAAAATTGTCAAAATTTGATTGTCAACGTATCATTGTCCTTTATAAAAAATATTATATGAGGAGAGGACTAGTGAATATTATACGGTGACTATTACTTTTTTGTTCTTACAAAGCTGAAATATCGACTATAAGATATCCCTTAAAACTCATATTCCCACTTAGGCTCCATGTAGCTTGATATGTGTTAGGTTTCAGATATCATCAATAGCTAAGATGGATATGCTCCTATAAAATATATTCCAATACTCAAGTCAAACATGTGCGTTATAATTAATATTATATTGAATGCGTATAATTTACTCTGTGAACATTGTTATTTATAATGGATTTATGGACTTTTATTTAATTTGGCCTAGACTATCTCGATGATTATCTTTCCTAAATATTTTTGGGTTCCTTAATCTAACTTATGTCTTAAATCTCCTTGTTAATTATGATTAATCTTTATTAACATGTTGCCAAAAAATTTCATACTATATTAATTGTTTGAGATGCTTTCAGTCATATATATATATATATATATATATATATATATATATATATATATATATATATATATTTTAGAACTTCAATATCATGTGCGGCCAATATAAGTTTCTCATCAATTATGGCATACAATTTGTAATAATTGATATATGTGTATATATATATATATAATTTATTTATTTATTTAAAGTACACAAAAATTCAAAGTTTGTTGATCATCAAGTTATACTCATTGCTATGCTTTTTCTGAAACCACCGGGTCGTTTGTGTTGTGATATTGCGAAGCAGACAAAAGAAAGTGCTTAAAAGTATTCAGACGTCAAAGATGATTTGGAAGGTGCATGTGTATATATATATTCGATGCTTTTGATGAATCAATTATACTGGTTCATGTTGTTTTCAAATATTTATAATGATTATGCCGGGAACTGATTTAGATGTTTATAAACAATTTAAATATGTAGACCTAAATCTTAGTACTGTGCAACATTTTATCTTTTCAAGGATTAATGGGTGTTAGATCACTTTTTCCTTTGATCCACTCAAGGTACATGTGTCTTCTTTTCAAACAAAATCTTATATAGTAGTTTGTTTAACTTTATTTTACATTATCATCATTTTGAATTGCAAATCTTCTTTAGCCTTTTGGAGGTTTAAAACAAAAACTTAAGTATTAGATTTTTGTATTTATTAATAAAATAATCTATGTTAAAATGCATTATAATTTTATTTCAAATTTATTTCTTGAGTTTTTGGAGGTCTAAAACAATTAATACTAAAAATAATTTAAACTTTTTTTTTCTTAGAAGTCCAAAACAATTAGTATTAAAAAAAAATAACTTTTATTTTTTTGGAGACTAAAGCAAAGTCTTTACCTGCTTAGATCTCGAGCCAGTACTATGCATGTACTAGAAATTTAAATGGTTAACTTTAGGTTTTACAGAGACTAAAAATAAAATGGGCTGGTCTTTGAATTGGTAAACAAACTAGTTCACGATATTAAGTTACATTGTGATTAAATCATACTTAATAAAACAATAAAAGAATCAAAATTATATATGCAAACACCTTGGCTTATATTTTTAGTACCACGAAATTTTCATTTATATCATTGTTGTCTCCTCATTGAGCAACGCAAATGCTTCTTTGATTTTCCTTACGGAATTTATTCCTTTTTGCAAGAATTTACAAGATATGTATTTTTCAACCATAATTCCAACATTTATTGAACTAAAATAGTTGTCTACTATATTTATGTACATTTTTTTATTATTTTTGTTTATTTATTTATTTTTTAACTGGCTTAATGAACAAGATATAAATTGTTAATTTCAAAAAGATGATTCATGATATGGTACGCAAGCGTCACGTAGCACAACTTTAAACTAGTTAGTAGAAAAATGATTATCAGAAATAAAGCAAAGTTTATCTTACTTTGCTCTAAGACAAAATGTCGTGGGAGATGACGTAACTTTGAATCTGTAAATTTGTATTTATTATTTAATTGTATAAATGGATGAGATGACAAGTTAGCAAGTTTAGGGTGCTAAATTAAATGATAAACCTAATTTGAAACAATTTCAAGAAAAAAGAAAGGATTATAAGAAACATATAACATATTCAACCTATCATAAAAAATATGTTTAGAGTGACACTAGAAGCCAAATTATGGATAAAAAGGGTAGCATTGAGAGTAGATTGGGTAATAATTGTCATATCGATAGAGGTAATATTAAAAGCAAGTTGAGTCTCGATAAATGAGTTAGCAAATAGAAAATGTAATATCCAAAAGAAATGACATAGTCACACAAAAATCGAGAAGTTTAAAATTCGTTCTATCATATTTCTGAATGAAGTATCAACAAATACCAATTTATTCAGAAAAGAAAAATCGACAACACGTTTCCATGTGTTGTTGTTGGAAGAGTCAATATGAGGTTGAGCCACAAAGACGAGCATACGAACACTAAAGTGATGGAGAAGTAAGGGATTTGAGACATCTTACATGATCAAGGACAAATAAAGGGGATGGAGAGTCTTTAGGTCTAATAGTCCCACAACTAAAAAAATAATCTAATATACTTTTTATATATATTTTAAAAACAAAATTGTAATAAAAGTTTTGAACTTTAAAATATATAATACTTGAAATGTGAGATTGGTTATATCGATGTTACCAACATACTTATATCATATTATATCATAGTTTTTATAAAAAGTCATTCAATAATATTTTTGTATAGTATGAGGCTAATCATCTCAATATGACTTATATATTGAGTCAACCATGTTATAAATAAATCCAACATAGTCATTGGTGAGATTAGTAAGTATAGTTGTATCATCTCCACAAACGAATTAGACCAGTTGGTCGAGTTACCGATCGGACATGAGTCCAACACGATTAAGAGCATTTGTAGAGATTAGCATAAATCAACCTGGTAATTAGGATTAAGGTGTGATTGGGTCATAATTAGACCGATGATAAGTAAAAACCCATTACAATTTGTGTAAATGGAGGGTCCAACCAGTTTAGCAAAAACATTTTGGCGTCTACTGTGGAGCATACGTTGTTAAGGTTAGTGACTTCGGTGCACATTCTTCATGGATGTGAAAATTTTTGTGCTAGATCGGTTGAGTGCCAATAACTCTTAGGCGGTTCAACTCTTCTCTTCGTTCTCTTGATTCGTGTTGTCTTCTTTAGTTGGTTTGGTACAAGTAGTCATTTGTTCTCTCCACAACTGCTCAGATGGTACCTACAAAAGGTATTTTGATGCCTAAGTCAGAAAAAGTTTGGTAATTTGGGTATTAAATGCAACAATCAATGTAATCAACTATCTTGCGTAGACTTGAACCAAGAAAAGCTCCAAGCGATGCTCAAGAGCCTCGAAATGTTCCATCCCATCGTCTTCGTCGACTCGCAACCTAGAGGAGCACCTCCTCGTCGTTGCCATGGGGAACCATACCTCCTCCATGGTGGAGACAACGTCGAGAGCTTCAAGGAATTTAATGATGATAGTAATGACGTTGCATTTGAGTGTTTGTGTTAAGTAGGACGAATGTGAGGTTAGTTCACGAAATCGAGATCATAGCAATTGGAGGAGAGGAACGAGGTGAAACTCCCTAGTTACAGAGGTGATAACATGAATGAAGAAGTGTTCAAGAAGAAAACCAGAATTCCTGACACTGAAAGGTTGATTAGAGTGTACATCGACTACTACTATGAACCTTCTATATTGATTCCGGCCTTAACCGGTATAGAAAGCAAACTTTCTATACCGATTCTAGAACTGATGTGGAATAAAAACTTTCTATAACATTTATTTATATATCGGTTATGAAATTGATATATAATTTATTTTAATCGATATAAAATGGTTTTCTTACACCAAGACAATTATATTAAAATAAAAAAAATATGTCTTTGTTAATTATACTAAAAAAAATATAGTTAATTATGTAATGCATATCTCTATTAAAATACAACAACAAAAAAATTATGCCTATATGAAGCTTTTGTTGTGAAATATATGTTTAAATAAATTACATGAGTTTATTGAAAAAATTATAAGAAAAAACAACTTATTTTAGTTGAAAAAAATCAATTCTTTTAAATTTTTATTTGTTTGTTTAAACTTACAAAAAAAGAAGTAAAAAAAAACACACTAAAAACTACTTATTTTATAAGCTTACTCGGTAGTTTATAAAAAAAAAAAAATTGGTGCAAAAGCTAATTGTAATGACATGAAAATGAATTTTATGAACTGTTTGTTGAAAATCTAAAGTGAGTGTAAGTCCCACATGGGGTAAAGATGAGAAAGATGAACAACATATTAGACAAAAAACTCATAAGCTTATTGTCTTAAGATTTTGGATTGGAAATGTTGTTAATCCCTTATGTGGATTGGGCTCAAGTCTGATTCTCAAATGAATTCTCCTCTGGAAAGATCCAATAGAGTAGCATCAAAGCTCTTTGGTTTGAGACTATATTTATTTGCTTGAATGATGGAGACAATACTTAAATGATTGCTTTAAATGATACAAATTATCCTTTTTGGAAGGACAAGTGTCTAATGAAGAATGAACTTTGAGCACCAACAAAAAAGTGATTTTATTCGACAATATGTAGAAAACATTGTTTATAATCACATTGATAATGAACGTTGTGGAAGAAAATCGAGTCTTTGTATGTTTCTAAGTCAAGCTATAACAAATTATATTTATTTGAATTGTTTGATGAATGAATATCAATTTTGAGACTATGACAACTAAATTCTCTACCAGAGTCTTAAGTGATATTTTGAATTTCAATTACACACTTAGTCTCTACTGACATTGTTTCTTTTTATAGGACAAATAGTTGTACTCTTAATGAAAAGATGAGAAGACACAAAGTTCTTCATCTCAGTTTGAGGTGTTGTCAAATAGAACTGTGGAAGAGATAACAAAAGAAATCAAAGGATAGTAAAAAGAAGAACAAGAGCAAGTTCAAGTCAATATCCAAGAATACTAAGATAATTTAAGTTGAGAAAATACAATCATTATTTCTAATGCAACTTGTTTATTTTAAATTTAGTTAATATTCAATCATTATTTTTAATGCAAGTTTTTTGTTTTAAATTTAGTTAATATTGAAAGTTAAAAATATAAAAATATAATGATCAGTTGTAGGGTACTTTTTGATTAAAGAGTGAATTTAAGTAACCGAAAAATAAAAGAAAGGAAGGAAAAAAGAAGAGAAAGTGGATTTGTTTAAGTCAAGAGAAAGAGAATAAAAAAAAAATTAAATTTGATTTTATTGACGTGATATAATAAATTTGAATAAATTATTTACAAAATAATATTTGTAAAATAATTTAAAATAAAAAATATAATTATAATAATAATTATAACAAAATGCATTTACAAATATTTAAATATTATTTATATTACATATTTTAATTATCTATTATGTTAAAATGAAATAATATTAAATGTTTTATTAAATTTTATTTAATTTTAATCGATTAATTTGTTAATGGATTATGAGATTATTTTATAAGTAAAAGTTAATATAAATTTAAAATACTGACTTTCTTCGCATATAAGTGTGGAAAGTCTGATCTGATGCATTATTTTTTTCTCGTTTTCTATGATTTTGTGTATGGTTTTCTGAAAAATGATACATTTCTTCTCTCGCTGCGTTTTGGTCCCTCTGAAAACAAACGGTTAATTTAAGATAAAAAAGCAGACATGTTATAAATGCTTATAAGATCTTTTATATAACTGTAAAATAAAAAACACGTTTATAATATCAGACAGACACAAGTTAATAATTACTTTTAACTAAAGTAACTTTTATAATTATTATAACCTGGCATTAATTTTCAGCTATTTTTATAAAAAAATTACTTAAAAAGCAAGACATTAGACCTTATAAAACTAAGTTAAGCATCTTAAAGTTAACTCTATAAATATTTTATTATCTTACAAAAGAGATTTTTAACATCGAATATTTAAGATTCTTTACATCTCTTACAAGTTGTTTTTTATGTTTTGTTTAAAATTAAATTGGTTTTGGTTTAAAACCAAAACTCGGAACACAAAAGTATACCATGTTTATTTACATAAAATACAAATATAAGTAAAGCATTAATAATGAGATTAATCCAAATTTCAATTTATGATTCTAAAGGCATAATGGCTGGTAACCAGACCAACTCTCTCATACTCCTCGTATTATTATGAATCATGTTTCCACAATTAAAATGAACAAAAGTGTTGTGAAAATTATAGTCCAAATAAAAAACAACACCACTAATAGAAACAAATCACCGACTTCTATGTTACATCTAGGATGTAAAACATGTGAAATGGACTTGGTCATAAGTCAAAATAAATAATAACAACACGCAAAATGACAGAATCACACAATAAAAAGTTTTGCGCATAAAAATATAAAATGTCTAAGATGCAAATGTTTGATAAATCTCTATTTTCTATAAGGAAACACTACAAAATATTTCAATATTTTTTTCACATATATAAGTATGAACTAAAAACTTAAAATCTAGAAAAATGTCTCGAAAACACTAAAAAGGTAAACAAGTTCTAGTAAATGGACAAATTTTGGCACCTCAATTGTCGAAATTGACCGACAGATTCCTCTTCTCATTTCAAGCAACATTAATTTAGGATGATATCTCTATCAAAAGTTGGTGTATGAAAATTTTCTCCACCAAATTTTTATATCTCAAAATTTATGACTATTCTATTAAACTTAAAGATTCTACAATATAAATATATATATATATATATATATATATATATATATATATATATATATATATATATATATTTTGTACCACACCGAGCCAACTTAACAAAATAATAATAAACGATCACCATATCTATACGCAAAATCATTTAAGTAACCGGTCTAGACTCACATGCACATTGACATAAACATATGATTTTACATTAATTTTGAAATAGTTAAAGTAAATAGATTTCACTTATTTAAAAAAAAAAATATCACTGCTAAATTTTTGTTGTTGTATACATTTAAGTCCAACATTAATCATATGATATTTTTTTCTTGTTTTAGGTCAGCATGGTTAATTTTAATAGTTTATAATTTTTTCTCATTAGAATAGTAGGTTTTTAGCGTATACATCTATGTAGAACTTTAATACGAAATAAGTCTTTAAATACGAAAACAAAGCAAAACACACTTTCAGGGATACTTGTCAAAACTAAACAAAAAGAAGTCTGACTTTAGCCATAATTTGTAAAGGAATTTGTTTACATTTGATCAATTTTAATTTCAGTTCTTATACTTCATAAGCGCTCTACTTAATTTTTTATACAGTAAAAAATAATATATCTAATACCTAATCAAGAACATTGCTTTTACATGACAAACATCCGTGATTTGTGGATTATGATACAATGTTTGACATATTAAAAAGTGTACTGACTTATACATGTACATTCCGATTTTAGTTACGCTAAAATGAAATGTATAATTATTTAATTTAAAAAAATGAAATGTTGCTGTAAGAAATAGCAAAAGTGGAGAGTTTTGTTTAGTATACGTATTCCGATGAGCGAGAACATGATCTTTACATATCACTGATGCCATGCCTTGAGTGATCCGTAGAGTCAAACACGCGGTGGAAAGGTCAATTTTTAGAAGAGTGATCTCATATCGGGTTTGGTGGAAAGAAGGACAAGGAAAATCATGGTATACAATAATTATACACTAGGCGCGTATACTAATAATGGTAGATGCCTATTATTTCCACCGTAGATCTTCATCTTTTATTTCTAGGTACACTGCATCCTCATCAACTTCCATTCATTCATTCCTTTTGTTTTCCCCTCTTCAAATGCCAATATTATTCATTATTTAATATCCAAATCTTCTACAGTGCAAAATAATTGCAAAGAGGTCCACAGACATTCCAAGCAAATTAACGATGCTCATGCTCTAAAAATAACGCTAATAATTCACACACACTTCTCTGAGGAGGGGCCTCCACGGCGTAAATTGCTTGTCGCTTCCAACCCCTTTTTCCCTTCTTTGGCCAAGTTCTTGAAGGTGGGAGAATCACATGAAAGAGGAAAAAAATATGAAACCAGAAAAGAGTGAGAAACCTATGCTTTAATTAGCATCTCCTAGCTTATTTATCACTGATGCATGTACAACAACGTTATCCCTTCTGCTATATGGCTTCACGGGTCATCACCTCAAAACACCTTCCTCCTGAATCGTGCGGGATAATTCATGCACTGCACCTGCAATTTCCTCCACTGTGTTCATCTGACACCCTTCCTCCACCTGTTCCACCGTTACATAATAACACAAAACAAATCATAAAAACACACACAAAATAATGCTAACACTTCTTTAGTTTTTAGATCATTTTAGATCAATAATCCCATATGGGTTGTATTCATTTAACAGAAACTGGTGTCAGCATTCGTGAAATTGGTAGGTATCATAGAAATTTTCTAAAGGAGTAAATGATAAACATAAAAATGGGGTGCTAGAAAAATGAATGAGTGTGTACGTTTTGCATCAAAATTGGAAAAGAAAGAGAAAAAAAGAAGCTGGTCTAGTTTAGGTAGGTAGGTAGCAGGAAGAAAAAACCAACCTTAACACTAACCGAGGTAAGGACCATGTCGTGGACAGTGGTAACGTTAAGGTGGAGAATGGTGAAGGCGAGAGTTTGAAGGCCAGCCACCATCTTCAGAAGCAAGCCTGGTTGTTTCTTGGAGAGTATCTTTATGTTGGCATGGCCATCCACAAGGGTCACTTCTATGTCCGCCACGGCCCATGAATGGCTCCGTGCTTCGCACGTGCTAGGGTAGCCTCTGCCGTTCTGTGTCGCACGTGTCGAGTACTGAGGGAACATGAAGAACTCAGCAAAGGGTGATGATGATGGGTCAGAGAAGCCACCGCCATTTTCGTTTGTTCTCTGCTGCCCCTTCATGCACTGCAGAAGCTGCTCCAGCTCCTTCACGAAGTTAATGGCGCCACCAATGATAGACGCTTGATCACCCTGTAATGTAACATTTCCGAAAATTAGCTCAGGTTAGTTAATTAAGGTTTAATTTTTAAACAAACAACAATTGTAAAACAAACCGAACACATGTAATGAAAATCTACAATTTAGATTTGTGATTGGTAAGGAGGAAAGGAATGGTATTTAGACTAACCCTTTGGACATAAGAGGGTGGCATCAAGGATCTGAGAACGGCGAGGTACTCGTTCATCTGTTTTCTTCGATTGCGTTCAACTGCAATGTGGGTCATTCTTTGATTCTCGATCTCCTCCTTGTTCTTGGTGCTCTTGGTGCGGCGGCGTTTGCGGCGGGCGGTGGCGGTGGTGGGTTCGGAGGGAGGAGGAGGAGGGAAAGCGGCGGGGAGAGATTGATCGACGGTGCAGGGTTCAGGGGAGGAGTGTGAGTCCCATTGGTCTTTGATATTTTGCAAAGGTGAAGGAGAAGAAGAATCCCAATTTGCATGCAGAGTGTGGTCTATGTTGTTGGTGATGATTCCTACAAAGGCTTTGTTTTCTGCTTCTTGAAAATTGTTGTGCAGCAGCGAGTAGAAGTAGTCTTTGTTGCAAGGGTAACTGAATGGATCTTGTGGGAAAACCACGGCCTCTAGGGCCATTGTTGTGTGGTTCTGAAAAGAGACACCGGGAAAAATGAGAGAGAAGTGAAGGGTTAATGATTAGGTGATCGTTTTAGCAAAGGCGAAAACAGGGGTAGTGGTAATGGAGCAAACAAAGTAACCTTTTTATGATGATGAGCTTAAGAAGAAGAATTTCCCTTTTGGATTGAAATCTTAAAAGTGGAATGATAGTCCACAAAAACAAAAAGCTACAGAGCTATGCACGTGAGATTTTTCGTCGTAGACGAGTTCCTTGATCGCACGAACTTAACCACCGGGAAACACACAGAAAGATTCTCTTCCCAATTTCTTAATATCTCCTATTTATAATAGCGCTACCAAGCAAACCAATAGACCAATGACTTTCCCAACCCAACCACTTCTCATGCCACACAACCTTAATATTATGGACTGATAATAATACACACATGTTAACTAATTAAAAAAAAATATTTTATAAAATTAAACGATCTTGTGATTTAATTTGTTTTCAAATGCATATATTCTTATTCTAATATTCTAATATGATTTTTGTTATCTTTTCTCCATCATATTATTTATTGTACTCTCTCCTTCATTGTATACAATTTCACAGTTTAACCATTGTTCATTTCTTCCATATTGGGTTTCAGACTCAGTCTTCATATATAATGGTTCGCTTTGGCCCAACACAAGTTATGAAGACTGCATGAGACTGGATTTATAATTAAAATTTAATAGGATCAAAATTGCACATTTATTTAAATGTGGAGACTAAATGATTTATTTAAGTGTATAAGTTATTTATGGTTGAGAATCCAAATTTGAGATTATAAGGAAGTTAAAGAAGAAAGTTTCATAAACATATTTTTTTAAAGGTTTAAACTGAAAATAATATTAACTTTTAACTGAAATTGGACTTATATTTTGTTAACATTGTGTTTTTCTATTAAATCTTTCTCCAAAAATCCAACAATATTTTGGATTTGGGGTTAAAATTTTTGCCCAATTGATGAGAATGTAGTTCATCACATACTTTCTCTAAATAAAAAGAAAATTATTTGTAGATAAATATCTATCACCTATATGGTCACTTTAACTTTAACTCAATATCTTGGGCGAATTTATCACTAATATGAATCTAATAGTTATGAGAGAAATTGAACAACCTTACATGAGTCTAAATGACAAAAAAAAGAACAGTTTGTTTTTGTAATCAAAGTCTTATACGGCAAGTTAAATAATAGAACAAAATGTTCTATTACAAATTTTCACATAACTTGACTCACACCACCTCAAGACTCAAAGTAATTTCTAAAAACCAAAGAGGGAAAAGAAGTGTTAAATATATTACAAGGTTAGAAAAGTAATACACTTTCGACAATATTTCGTCGTGTTATAATTTGTCAAATGCTACCTTCGTTATTACCTTTCTTTTTTTTACATACAAAACATTATATGCACAATATATATCTTTCTTGAAGAAATAAAACAATTCAAACTAAAAAAAATGTAATGAAAATATATAATTATTGAAGCTGTGTGTTGCAGAATAAGTCTATCTTATCCAGAAAATCCATCATAATGAAGTGTAATAAGAAGAATTAGAAATGATATATAAGAAAATAATGTGATTGTGGGTGCACATAATGTAGGTGTGAAACTAACGGCTGGTCGGTAAGGAGACAAAGGCATATCAAAAACTTTATACAAGATAAACTGTATCAGATGCATATTTCGTCAACAGTGCATTACTCCATTACTTAATATATAAAAAAAAATACTATTTAACTGTCATCGAATTAACTATGATTTAATTAGATTAATAGTATGACAATTTAATTAAACTGAAAAAAATAATTCTTACAAAAATATATGAAACAAAAGAAATGATGTATTGAGAATAATATATATTAGTATGAGAGAATTTTAAATTTTTTGAAGGAAGTGCGTGTGGGCTTTGATTTGGTAATAATGTGGTCCGAGAGTTGTGCCTGGGACAGAGAAAAGAGACCAAAAGCTGATATGGCTCAGAGATTCTGCGATAGAACCATACAAGTGGAAATGAGGGACCAAAATTAAAATGAAAAACATGCACAGTCAAACAACTCACTTCAGGCTTCAAGACAAGTTCAGATTTCACAGGAATCCATGTGACCACACCCATCACCCTCTCTCTCTCTCTACACTCTTCTCACTTCATCTATGTGTTTAACTCGTTAATCACCGTATATCAACCAGGTATTTCAAACCTATATTTTATTATGTTTTTTTTTCTCATTTTATTCAAAAATAGATCAAATATATTTTAAATATTTTTTTTCTTCTTTTATCTTTCAAATTCTAAAACAGACAATATTTCAGAAATACAATAATTGATTGTTTCTAAATTTACTAAAGATCCTGCCAGTTGGGTTGGGTAGGAATATTTAAAAAAATTATTTTGAAATATGAAAAGGAAAAAAATATTATGTAAACTTTATTCATGTCGACTTTTAAATCTAATTTTCGTAAAAGATGTAAATGTGAAATTTTGCTTTTACCAAGTGACTGAATGACGCAATTGTTTTAGTTCAAAGGCACTACTAATTAACCATTTGACCACATATCGATAAGACATTCTGTGAGTTTCTTCCCTTTTTCTTGGGTCCTCATTATTCCCAATATTATTATTAACACCTTAATACTATAGTTTGTGTGTTATTCTTGTTCCACCATGGTTTATTATAGAATAACATTGCGATGTTTGATCTACGAGTATAAAAGGGATTATTCTAATATGCAAAAATCCAAACCCAACTGGCATTCCGTTGAATGTATCAGAAAAAGTTGTACATTGTGAGATTCCATGATCGCTTAACATCAGGGCAACTTGCTTATTAGGAAATCCCCCAGCTACTACTACCTACGTATCACAATTTTTTTTTATACTAATTTCTTACAAATCTTGTTTTTTCTTTTCTTAGTTTTCACATTTTCTTCTTCTCTACTTCTGTGTTTCTTGTTTTTCTCCTCTTTTATTTTTTGCCTTTGTACTTTTCTTGGAATTATTGAAGCACCTTAGAAGTTTAATCACAACTTGGAAACTGGTGTACTCTATTTTCTCATTACTAGTATTTTATTTTTTTTAAAGCTCAATCTCTTTTATCGTAATCTCAATTTGTTTAATGTGGCTGTTAACTGCTGTGACCCAAGGAGGGAAATTGTTAGTTGATCACATATTATTATTATTATACAAGATGAGATGATAAAAAAAAAAGTGTGCTCTGTGTTGGTTGCGTAATTTATAAAGCTTCATGAAGTACAGATAACAATTTTTTAAGAAATTTATTTTTGTTTATCTGTGAAGTTTTGAGTGTTTTATCAGTCCTTCGATCTATGTTGATGGACTTACCTAGCAGAAACCACTTCAGACATGGCCTTTTCATTGTTCCTTCTTTTTCAAAGATATGAATCATATAAAGAAGGACATCAAACTTCTCCTAAAAGAGCTAAAGCGACAAATTGTTCTTTTTCTCTTCGATGTCCACCAACTTGTGACATAATGGTTGTCCAATGTATATTTATCAAAGTTGCATATTCAATAATATAAAGAAGAGAGAAATATTATAAAACTAAGAGTAACATAACTCTTCGTGTGAAAGCATTTATTTTGAACATAAAACTAGATATCAATGGTGATTTGATAATAGTTCAAGAGAGATGGTATAATAAATCTAATAAATAATAATTTATTTTATTTTCTAGTTGATATGAGATCTCTAATTATAACTCCATAAGTAGTATAAAGGATTTAGATAGTTATATGTCATTAGAGAGTTTTTATGAAAGATTGTAGGAAAAATTTATAATTTTTGTCAGAAAAATTGTATGAAAGTTTGTAGTTTATGTTCGTACATTGTACGAAAGTTTAGAGTTTTTGTAAAAAAAAATTATTGTGAGTATTTGTGAAGGTATGCGATGAAACGAGTGAATCGAAGTTAAATTTATGGTTGATTTTATTTCTTCTCTTATTTACATGTGTGCTTTGAAGAGATTAATCATAATTTCAATCAAGACAGATACGAATAAAAAATGCCAATCTTGACCATTCATTCAGTTCCTATGAAGGGTTTAACGAAGAAAGTAACATAACTGAAACTGATTTCATGGAACCCTCTCGGGGGTTCCTGATTCTTACATTTTGGAAGTGGTGTTTCCTTTGACAACTTATCCATGGTGGTACTATGTTTTTTGATGCAATTGGTTCCAAGGTTGTCAACTGATTAGGGTTCTATACAAATAATAAAATATAATGAAAATAGGGTACTACATAAATTATCTGATAATAATGCTTATGACGTGTATCAATATTGAACACAAACAAATTATTTAATTTGGATATGGTTGATTATGTTCAATGCCAATCCAACCTGTACATGGTACTTTAAACTAAATCTTCCAACCCTTATTTAAACTAAATCTTTAGCGCGTGAGACAGAAAAAAGATGAAAAATACGAACAACGAGGGAAGGAAATATTATAAAAGAAAACGATGAATAATATATGTATGTTATCTTTCCGCGAAACATGAAAAAAATAGTAGGAAAAGTTGAGTTAAATTTGTCATAACCAATTATATGGTTACGTAAGAAATTATGTTTTTGATATGTTCTGTTATTGATTATATTGTAAATATTTTATTAATATTTATTGATTTTTATTTATATCTTTCGGTATAATAATTTATTATATTACTAGTATTTATATTTTTGTGCTATAAAATAAACACTTAAAATAATTAATAAAATTAATAGCTACAAATGAATTTATTTTGTTTTTTACTTGTTTATATTCTCTTTTTCTTAATTTAAACAACCTTTTTTTATTTTCTTCATACACTCCAAACAATTCATTAGAATGGCTTAAAAGTAAAATATATTTGCATTTTCTTCGATTAAAAGGAAAAATAATTAAGGAAATGAAAATCTATCTTTCTATTTTTGTCTAAGTATTTTGAATACTATTTTTTTTTTGTCAAAAAGAAAATATCTTTCGAAGAATAAAGTTAACAAGATTTAGATGGATCTATTATATTCTAATTACATGTTTTCTTCGTTCACTTGAAACTTAAAATCTCACAGAAATTCTAATTCTAATTTTAATAAAACATGTTTGGTTTGCTGTAGGCCTACTTCTCATTAAAGTGCAAATAGTATCATTAATTTTCCTTTTTATATTTTTAATTTTCCACTATCAAAATCAATAGTGCATATTAATTACGTATAATCTAAATATTATCTTTTAATTAAAGCTCTCTGTCTAATACTTCTCTGCCATGTTATTTGAGTATAGGAGAAGATGAAAATTATGTAACTTCTTGTTTCTTCTGCCAGTTTCATTCGAAGAAAAACAGGGACCAAATCAGTTCTACTCATAAAAAATACATCCTTTTTAAATTGGCTGATAAGAAATAGAAATAGTCTTCTTCTATTATTTTTAAAAATATTAATGACATTTTATAAACATTTTTAAAAATAATTAAAAAATAAAAAAGTATACACATTTTGAATTTTTATTAGAAGACAAAAGAATATCTAATTTTTTTTCTTTCATTTTGTTCTCTAAACCAAAAAATTACATAGAAGTATTGATAATATTAGTCAATAAGAGTATAGTATAGTGTGGGACAGATGACTTAAAAGCTTATTTGACGAAGAAATTAAACGCGTAGTCCCTAATCTATCACATCTAAGAATTTGTCTGTTTATGAGACACCCAACTGTGATAATGTAATCCAGATTTTTGTGCAATTAATAAGTGATTATGTTGTCAATCACTGAACTGCATGCATGTGTTTTCAACCACAGAACACGCCACCAGCAACTCCAACCGAGGCATCCGGGCACAAGTCACATAAATACATACATTAATCTATGCTACTACAATAATGTTGTGTGAAACATGATTTGGTCAGAGATTTGGTTTTATTAATTAACCTCAATACTGGTTGGCTCATATATATATAGGATTTTTGACTTTTTCAAGAAAACTCAGAAGAAAAGGACCTCATCAAATTGTGGGAACCTGAACATTGTTTTATTCGTTGGCTTTTGCTAGCTCCACAGATTCTCGACCCTGCACGCACACGCTTCTTTCTTCTATCCCCTCCTGTCACCACCTTCACACTTGCTTTTCATTGTTGCTCTCTAAGTGTTGTTAATGGTTATTGTACAACAAAACTGTTGTTAATGGTTGATCAAGGACATGTCAGCTAATTATTACATCATACAGAATTAATAATTAGTTACTCCTCATTCAATGTGAATTTTTATTTTTTAATTGATAGTTAATGATATTTTGATCCACTTTTAACTCACAACTCCAATCATCCTTAGATCATTATATTACATCACCATAAAACATCAAAATAAATAATTTAAAAATAATTGGAATGATAGATTAAAAGTGGGTCAAAATATCATTATTTTTAATTAATTAGTTAAAAAATCAATTATAACCAATTCTGCAACACGAACATGTATCTTAATTGCTCATGGTATAAGTATATATTTTTTGAGTTTAATCACACATTAGTTATGTATAAAGATCACGTTAAAATTTGTGGTTTGAAAAAACGGAAGACACTTAGTGGGAGTGTATGTTGTGGTTATCAAACTACATGTCCCACATATCGAAAAGGTTGTATTTGTCTTTGTAAGCAAACGGATGCAAATTTGTTATGATTAATAAAGAAAAAATATTTTATGATGATTTATTAGGATGATTATAAGTTACTTGTCACCACCTACTACTCTGCCATTAACAAGTTAGAGTATTTATGTAATTTTATAGGTAGCATGTATTTACCACTGCGAATATATCATTATATTTGTCCACATCTATTGAGTATGCCGGTAAAGACAAAAAAAGTGTTTGATTTTTTTTATAATAAAAAAATATAATAATTTTAGAGCATTTAGGATATTCTATCCTTTTACAAGACTATTTATAAAGAACAAAAAATATATCTCGAAGAACAAAAAAAATATCCTGAAAGATAAAAAAATACAAATAAAAACACTTCAGATATTCGTTTGATTAAACTTTTATATCTTTTCACTTGTGGTGTCTGCAAATACCATATGTTTCCTTCCTTTCTTTGCATCCTATGACTTTTTGTTGGTGCAAATTCATAATGATTGTAACACTACAACATGTTATTGATATTTTCATTCTAACCTCAATCAAAATTAATTCACTTCTCTATTATGGTGATCATGTTAATAATTGAATTTGAGAAAGGTTGAATTTGTCACATACACCACTCCTTACAAGGTAGAATAACACTTGTTTGCTATTTATAGAGTATATCGATACCCTAGGTTAACTCCAAGAAAAACAACAAACTTAACTTAATGACTTTAAGGATTGAATTGAACATTGGTACCAATTACTTTTTGAGCAAGTTGATTATTTCTTTACAAAATTGTGCTCAATTTCATGTGGCAATTCTGTCAAGATCTCTTTGTTAGTTGGGGTAAGAGTCCGCACAAATCAGGTTTTTTTGAAGAACATGTCACGAATTTGATTTTGTTAGATAATGTATGATTGGAAACAATGTTAGATTTTGTTACCCTATTCTTATGTTTCTAAATTTCACAAACAATACTTACTCACATTCCTTTTCATATTTGAATTTTTAGTCGTGTAATTGATAATATATACTTGTTTAAAAAATTCATCAAATAATCCTTTCAATTTTTATTCTCATGTGTAGATATTTTTGTGTTAGTTCAAAACTAAATTAAATCTTATCTTATTAATTTTGATTAGCATAAAATAACAATCAATTTACATGTTAAAATATATCCAATCACTATCCTTATATTCTGTCTTCGTATGTATTTATACTTATACATATGTATATTAGATTCATCATTTATCTTGAGTACATTAATCTTAAAATTATTAAACATCAAAATATATATAAAATCACGTATCTTAATTTATTCATGGTATAAGTATATTTCCTAAGTTTAACCCACATATTTATTACATAAAAAGACGATGTTATACTTTGTGGTTTGAAAGTAAGCATGATAATTAGTGGGAGTGTAGGTTGTAATTATTAAACTACATGACTTACGTTAAAAAAAGAGAGGCTATATTTGTCTTTATATGCAAACGTATGAAAATTTCTTAAGATTAACAAGAAAAAGCAAGGTAATATATTTTATAATGATTTAACGTGATGTATAAATTGTAGTTTCCATGTATTCCTAATTTTAAAATACTAATATATATTATAAGGATCTTAAAAAATACGATTCTCACAAAATAGTTGTGATTATAAAGATTAATCTTCATTCATGAGAACGAAAATACACTTTTCAATTTTTTTTCACAATTTGTCTCTTGACTTCACACTTTCTGATGATTAATAGTGAGAACAATTTTTATGTTAGAGAAAAAAACCTTAATTCCTTTTATTAATCAACTTTCAAGTTAGTTACAGGTTTGTAAAAGATAATTTCACACAATAACACTTAATAATTATATAAATCATAATGCATTAAAGAACATTACTTAAATTGGTTCAATCATTAATCATAACTAAAATAACTAAAGATACAAAAATAACAAGAGTCATAACAGTTACAAATCATTCAATTAACACATTTCCTTCCTAGAACTACTATATTATCATTTTTCCTTAATATGACTTTACATAATGTCATTTTCAATAACAATATCATTTTTTTTTTCTTCATCATAACTTACATCCATATACATAAAGTAGACAACATAAATTTTAAAGATTTGTACATGAATGAGCTTAGAGACAACTAGGCATTAATTTATACCGCTAGGCGCTACACCAGTACTTGCGCTATACTAGTTTGAGTCTCTTGCAGAATGTCTCCACTCATTGTTCCCTTATGGCATTCACATCCTTTAGTCGAGTTGAGTAATCAAAACCTCTCTAGGTCCACTCTCTAGAATCCACAACTCTATTGCCTAAAAGTAACAATACGCTTATGATCTTTTCAATTAGAATCATTCCCACACATTAACTTATTCACAAGTGTAATCCAATCATATAAACCCTTTTTCATTTGTTATTACAGTGTGGTTTAAGCATAGTTTCCCTCATAGTCCCATAATTTCCCTTGATGAATTTTACCTACTACACCTCTAGCCTCAACCATCTATTCTTCCCTATCAATTAACAACATACACTAACTAAGGTATCCAAACAGGGAACCTCAAATTCCTATATTTCAATACAATCAAGTTATGCGTCACAACTGATATCTTAACCTTTAGCACGACATTTCCCACATCATATCTCCCATCAATACAATATACTTGACCCATTTTAACTTACATATAAATTTAGGTGGTTTCAAATCACTCACCCTTGATCTCGTGACCCCATGCTTCAACATCCTAAAATAATTGTCCACGGAAATCCCCCAAACCCTTAACATACCACAGAATCGCTAGGCACCAGTCTCAGGACTCGAGTCAATTTGCTATAATGGTCCAAAGCCCTGTGAAAAACTCTAGGACCGTTGGGTTGTCCCTTGGTCGCACTACGCACTTACTTGACAGTGAGCACTAGGGGATGTGGCATGTGTGAGGCATTAGGCACCACCTTGTTTTATGTTTTAGGTTGTCTAGTTAAATTTTCCCCCCAATTCGTTAACCTTTGGATTGGGCTAAAAGTCTGACATATGGTTCTTTGTTTTTACCGTTGAGATTATTAATTAGTGGTTTGTGAATAGAGAAATGCTTTTCATTGTTTTGATATATTTAATAGAAATATTGTAATTCAATGTTACGCTAATGCATTAGAAAAAAAAAGAATTATTAACATGTAAATTTAATAAATATTAGGCAAGTTATATTATTAGATGAGTTTGGATTAAGGTAAAACACATACTCATGACATGGTGTGATGATTTAAGATTATATGAGAATGTGATGAATGAGCCATGTGATTATTATGGGATGAATGAGGAATGGCTTTTAAGGGAGAAAACATTTCACTCTTCTGTTAGGTGTATTGAGTAGGAACTCAAAATAAGATTGTTAAGACTTTACTAGATTCTAACTCATACAGAGGAAGATATTTGGTTAATGAGAGTCGATAGAGGTGCCTATAACAAGAATTGGTTTTAAATGGAAATTTTTTTATTGCTTTTGTGATCTAACCCCATCATGAAGGAAGGATGGGTAAAACCTTGGTTTTATAAGCCAAAATATTTTAGGATCCTTTAGATAGGTGTAAAATCTCTAACTTCTGATTAAATACATGAAATCCTCTAAAGGCAATTGGTTTAATGTGTTTAGATGATGATGTATGATTGAATGAATTTGTTGTATGTGATTGCTTGTTCTAAGTTAATTTATTTAATTATAAGTGTCTTTTTTTAATATACTAGCTTACCCTGGTTTGTGATTGTGTTTCTTTTTGCTATGATTATGTGTTCACAGGAGCAGAGGATAATGCAAATGAGTAACCTAGTAGTGATCAAGTCTTGAAGTAGTGTATGTTAGCACAAATGATTTTGGTGATTTGGTGCTTGAAGATTTGATCAAGATATATGAAGCCATTGCAATAGAACATGATGGAGCCATTATTAAATTGACCACGATGTGAAGACTTGATGATTCATGTGTTGATCATGCCTAGTGTGTGTGTGTGTGTGTGTTAAATTTGAGGTTCACGTGAAGAACATAAAGCTTGAAGATTTGTGCTCATAGTGTAGACCATTTCGTATTGTATAGATGTCTAGGGTCTGATTGGTGTTTTTTAACCTGTTAAATTGGTTTCTAACATGTTAAATGGTTTGCTATAGTAGTTTTATTTGTTACATATTCAATTAGTTGATTTATTTTTTAATCGACTGACTTTACTTAAGTTAAGTGAAATCAACAGATTGAATGAAAAATAATCTTGTTGATTTTGCTAACAGATTGACTATATCACTAGTGCAATTTGTTGTTTTTACATCACCTTATAGGCCTCGGTTATTGCAGAACCGAAGCCTATAAGAACGCGGTGGCATTTTTGCAATTTTTGAACTTTTTTGCCTCAGGTCAAAAGTCAACCGAAGCCTATAGGAGCTTCTCTGCCTCGGTCAAAAGGCAACCGAAGCCTATAAGGCATCAGAGTTCCTCAAAATTTCAAAAATGCCATTGGCAGTAGAGTTTTTGGCCTCGAGTGGAATAGGACCGAGGCAGTATGCACTTTAGGCCTCAGTTACTAATTGAACCGAGGCCATATATCTGAGTTTTTGGCCACGGGTGGAATAGGACCGAGGCAATATGCACTTTAGGCCTCGGTTATTAATTGAACCGAGGCCATATGTCTGATTTAGGTCCCCAAATTGTGAATCGCAACATTGTTCCTCTTCATCCCCAAATCAAACCTCTCTTGCGCGATTCAGAACCACCACAACGTGTTGCGCGTTTTGCTCCTTGTAGGTGCTTGGTGGCGCGATTAGGGTTTCTATGAGCATCAAGATGATGTTTCAAGGTGCAAGTGATTTCAATGGTAGCTCGCAGTGAGGCTGAACTCGCGATGCAGGCGCTGACA
>Ga0214545_1002229_pt1 | contig 37367 bp, 30 predicted proteins | sample CNSS4metaG_FD_160064 | JGI IMG/M metagenome (GOLD analysis project Ga0214545, IMG submission 160064) | Root nodule microbial communities from cowpea collected in UCLA plant growth center, Los Angeles, California, USA - CNSS4 | ecosystem: Host-associated > Plants > Roots > Nodule | place: USA...
GTTACCCGGTGGGGATGGGGATGGGTCAAAAGTTTAATACCCGTTGGGTTTGGGTATGGGGATGGGGATGAATTTTTTTTACGGGGATGGGTATGGGATAGCGAAACCCGTACCCGCCCCGCCCCGCCCCGTTGCCATCCCTACCCCTAATACTTAACGACGTTTATTAAAACCTCTTCTAAAATTAGTTTTTTTTGGAGGTTATTGGAACCCCAATTAATAAACCCCTGCTAAAAATATATTTTTTTGTAGTGTTAGTGGGAGTTCATGGTGGTGCCCCATCTATATAATTTAGTAAGGATTCAAGGTAAGGTTGCATCCTAACACTCTAAAGAGTCAGTTAGTCTCACATAGAGCGTATTGATTCTAGTGGTGAGAGTAACAGGAGGCCTAAAACTCATTAAGGGCTAACCTTATGTGTGGGGATGATACATTGTAACAATTAACTCGGTAGAGCAGGGAAGTCCACCACAAGTGCAAGCATCCGGTGAATCCGACTAATTAGATGTATCCGGATGAGTCGTGTCTGAGTCTTAGTGTATTGTGTGAAAGTCATAACATGATTGGTTGATATATATATATATATATATATATATATATATATATATATATATATATATATATATATATATATATATATGCATGTTACAGTATGCTAAACTTTTTTCTACTCTAGCTTACACTTTTGTTTGTTGTATGTTCTATTTGTGTGACTTTCTCTCTTTGCGATGATCATCAATTTATTGATGTGAGCAGATGCGAGAACCCCCCGTGATCAACATGGAAACGGTGATTCCGCTGCTTAGCATCTCGGGAATGGATTCCGGTTTTCTTTTAGGGCTATGTCCCGTGTATTGTCCGCTTTAGTACTTTATTTTGTACTTTGTCGACCCATTACACTATTTTGAGTCTGGCATCGTGGTGTGCCTAAACTTCTATTTTGGTTTCTCCTGGATAATTGTAAGGAGTATTGTCAATACTCCAGTCCTTTGTTTTCAATATTATTCTGTGTGACATTTCCTTTAATTAGCTTTATTAATTAAATGGGGTGTTACATTGTTTCTCTTTAATGATTTCTTAATGATATAAAATTTTCAAGATATAAAGTATTTTTAATATTTAAAAAAAAACTTTAATAAAATACTATAGTACTTTTAATGAAAGGAGAAATGAGAAAATTAATTTAATAATTTTAAAATAATTTTCATAATTTAATACATTTATACTCTAATAATTATTTCATTAGAATCTTTAAATTAAAGTCATTTTTTAAGTTACATAAACTAAATATTAAATTAATATAATTTAACACTCTCCCAGTTAGTTCATATACTTGAAGATCACATAACTAATTTTAAGTGGGCAATATTCATTGGAATTATCAAGTCAACTTTATTTAATAATTGAATTGGAAGATGAATCATGGTGGTTTCAAGATATTCAACAACATGATTCCTTTTATGTATCACAAATCACCTAACTCAATTTCACTTTAAATTAAATTATAACATAATATGTATCTTTATTTTCTTTTCAAAGATACATTATGTCATTCCACATAAACAAAAATGTAAGACTCGAAAAAATTAAATAATTAAATAAATAATTATTTAATATAAATATGGGTAATGAAATCTTAATGGAATCTTTATGGAATTTAATGCGGGTAATTATGACAAGCAATTATACTAGCTCAAATGGTTAGAGTACTTGACTATTATAAAAAGACTTAGGTTTGAGTCATGTGAATATCATTTGTGTGTTAATTTAATTGTTTTATTGTTTTAAATATGCTTGACCATGGTGTGTGATAATAAAATCACAGATGAGTAGGAATTACCAGGAAACATGAATTAGTTGGTTGGTTGTGCATTTGATGTGATCCCAACAAGCTTAAGCCTAAATGAATCAACAAGTACATCATCAAGCCCAAGCCCACCTAGAGACCCAATCACTAGAAGCATGATGAAGAAGATCCAAATGGGCCTCTCATAAGATGATCAAGTCAATCATGGGCTTTTCACTTTATTCACATGGTCTAAAGAAATCTCCAAAATATGAGTTGATGCATGGAAGACCATAGTCTAGATTTAAATTGGGCCATTGTTTAGTCCTTGCTTTCATAAATAGTAGGCTAAATAAACTCGTTCCTTGGATTTTAATTGGACTAATCTAAGCCCAATAGAGAGCATTGAACAAGACACTCTCCTTGCCACATGAAAGGAATGGCTTCTACCTTGCAAAGGAGTGCCATGCCACTTGTCACACATCTAACCCCTCATGCACATCTAAGGGCCAAGAAAGAGACTTCTTCTCCAAGCTTGCATCTCATTTCAAATGTAATTTCATGTGCATGTGCATTAGTGACCTTCTCTTCTATAAAAGAGAGTCCTAGAGAACTTTGTAGAGTTTACTCTTGAAATTTCTAATAGAATGCTTGTGTTGAGATCACTCCACTCTTCTATTATTTTGAGAGCACCTAAGCTAGAGGTTTCCAACATTTCCTCTAGCCACCTTCCACTAGTCTAGTTTCTAGTCTAATCTCCTTTCACCTCTCTAAAAAAGAGCCTTAAACACTTGTTTCCATTCCCAATTTCACTACCTATGGAGTCTCAACCAGCCACCACACCTTGAAGCTCCATCAGCATTGGCTTGGCAATTGGTTGAGAAGAAAGAGTTTGGGCACAAAATAGAGAGAGTATTAAGGGCTGGAAATAATTTTGGAGAGGGACAAGGGCTAAGGCAAAAGTGGGCTAAGAAGAACTTTAGGCGTTACCAAGAAAGCAAGGAATCTAGGTCAGGGGAGCCGTACATTGCGTTTTTAGATTGTAATTATTTGATTGTGAATTGTATGATAAGCATGGATGTATTTTGGGCGTGTTTTCTGGACTGTGTTTGACAATCCATACATACATCCAATCACCAAAATCCAATTGAGGTAAGATTTCACTTTTCATCAAACTCATCATCCTTTCTTTGGATGTATGACCTAATCTTTGATGTCATAAGAAAGAAAAATTTTCATTTTGTACATTACACTTACTACTAGAAACATGTTCAACTTTAAACAGGAAATCAGTAAAATTAACATTAAGATTTAAACGGTATAAACCATCACACAAAGTACCAGAACCATAATAGTACATATGTCAATACAAATGAAAAGCACCATTTTCAATCTTAAAATTAAAACCTAAATAATCCAACTTTGCAACAGAAATCAAATTCCTAGGACAACTAGAAACATAAAGACACTTTTCAAGATCTAGACAATAGCAATGTCTAAAATTAATCTGTAAGTCCCTAATCCTTATATTCGTTCCTTCATTTTGTTCCCCATATATAAATACTTTTCAGATCCTTTTATGGGTTGGATTAAAAATTAAATCCCTACATAATATTAGAAACATGAGTGGTAGCTCTAGAATCCAACCACCAAGTATTATTAGGTACTTCAATAATATTTGTTATATAACTTATAGAGAAACATAAAATATACGATTATTTTCAAACCAAGATTTTCTTTTCGGATAATCTTTCGTGAAGTGACACACCTTCTTGCAAAAGAAACATTTTTTGTCCTTCTTGATTCTGCCCTCATTAACTTTAATTAAGGTTTATGTCATTCTTGTTCTTGTTTCCTAGATTGATTTTACTAGAGTTAGAACAATCATGCGTCATGAGATGAATTGAATGATCCTTCATTTTCTTGGGTCTTCCTTCCTCTTTAAAATTCCACTTATTATTAATATTGTTATAATTCACTTGAAACTAACCAAACTTAGAAGGAAAAGAGTTCATAATAAATTGTAACATAAATGATTCTTTCACCTCCGTTCCCACAAACTTCAAAATTCTTGGTTGTTAGCTCACTCTTGAGAGTTCCCATAATGACTTATAAGTAATGTTCGATTGTGAATACTCCTTGATCAACTTTAAGAATTCCTTTGCATTTTCAGTCCTAGGCATAGATGGGTTCACAATCTCTGCCATGGTCATGCGCATCATGTTCAAAGACAACCTATTAGACATTTGCCAAGCCTCACAGAGTTTTTTCTTCTATTATATTGGTCCCCATGTTGGTTGGGGACATTTTGTAAGACCTGAGAAAATTAAATAATTAAATAAATAATTATTTAATATAAATGTGGGTAATGGGATATTTATGACATTTAATGTGGGGATTTATGACAAGGAATAGTACTAGTTCAAGTGGATGAGAGTATTTAGCTATTATGAGAGGGCTTGGGTTCGAGTCTTGTTGATACTATTGGTGTGTTAATTTAATTGTTTTATTATTTTAATAATATGCTTGACCATGGTGCGTGATAATATAATCCTAGATGTGCAAGAATTATCACAAAACATGAATTGGTTGTGTATTGTCTTGACAAATTATGTGGTTGTGTGTTCAAACCTTGACTTATGTGAAATATGTTATTTTCATTTTTTTAATTAGTTGAATTAATTTAAAGCTGAAAAAGGAGAGGAAAAGGAGAATAAAAAAGGAGAAATTATAAAGAAAGTAGAAGGTTAATTGGTGGGTAGTGAGGAAAGAATTGTGAGAGCATTAATTGTGTCCTAGAGACATAGAGTGAGAGCTAAGTTATTGAAGGAGCACGAAATCCAAGTTAGGGGAGTTGTTCATTGCATTTTTAGATTTTAATTACTTAATCGTGAATTGTATAAGAAGCATGGTTGTATGTTGTGCATGTTTATTTTTTGGATTGTGATGAGTTGACCAACAGTTGGTGGTTGACTTGGTAGGGAGCAATTTGGGGGTTTTGTGAGGAATTGTACTGTAGCATGAATTTGATAGTAATGGGGAAATAAAGAGGGTCAAGTATGGTATTGGGGAAGTATTGTAAGATTTATGAAGGTAAGGATGTGTAACATTGGGAGAGGGAAAAATATTGATATGAATGGAACGTGGTGGTGCTTGATGGGCGTCAGTTATGGGTTACTTGATTTGTAAGTAGTGTCCAGATCGGTCATAGGAAGCTTATTACTAACTTAAGAATAAATGATGTCAAAGGTTACTTCTAGCATGGTATGAATGGTGATTACTTGGTTTGTTAATTATGCTGGAGGTAAGGTACTAGAAGTAGTGAAAATGGGTATAGAAACTAGTAACTAAATTGGCAAGTCTTACTGTATGTGTTCATTATAACTAGGTCTAATTCTTTGTGGAAGTTAAATGATATTGTGACTTTAACTTGGGAACTATAGATGAATATGTAGAGGAATGGATGGGGGAATTTTTGTAAGTGGTGATACGTTTAAGAATATTGACAAGCAATTTGGTGTTGATGGATTTCTTGATGATAGGTTGTGTGTTAGAATGGTCCTTGGTTGCATACAAACCAGTAAATCATATTATGGTGTAGCGCCTGATGGTGATGTTTGAATCGTCAGGCGAAAGCTACAAAAACATAGGGGTCCTCGAGCGCTTAGTGCCTGACGATGAGGATGGTCCCGCCAAGCGATACCTAGGAATCCAAGAGGCTTCCACTAGGCGGTCTGTAATGGATTTTTGCCTGGCTGTGCTTAGGCAGCGTCAGACGATAACACAGGGCACATGGGGTTGTTCCATTTGGTTGGTGCATGGTCTATAATGCTTTGGATGATACCTTGAGCATGGAAATTGTTGGAGCATTCCTTGAGTTGTGGCTCGGAATGACATTCCTTGAGTTGTGGCACAAAATGGAGGGTAAAAATGTGGCGATCTCGGGTTGTGGCCTGGTGATACTGGTAACTAGTGTGAATGTGCGAGTTGTGGCTCGTACGAATTATCTCCACTTGATTAGGCAATCACAGTTTGTGGTCGGTGATGTTGCTAATTTTGTGATGAGAGTACAAATTGTGCTGCGGATTGGCAACTCCACTTGACGTTATGGATTGTGGTTGGAAACAGGATAGTCACGCACGTGTATCTCCGAGTTGTGGTTGTAGATGGTGGAACCACGAGTTGTGGCTTGTGGCAGCAAAGGATATCTTAAGGTTATAATATGACGATGTAGAGTGTGGGTTACATGATGCTGGTCATGTTGTTTGGAGTTGGAGGATAGTGGCTCTCCAATGAGTGTGTGTGTGTGTAGGGATGGAAATGCAGGCCGACCCGACGCACATCAGGCCCGCCCCGCACAGAATTCACGGGATGGATCATGTAAGACCCTTGAAAATTAATTAATTAAATAAATATTTAATTAATAAATGCGGGTAGTGGGAGCCTTTATGGCATTAAATTGTGACTTGTATGACGTGGAAAAGTACTAGCTCAAATGGTTGAGAGTACTTGTTTATGTGAGAGGACTTGTGTTCAAGTCCTATGTATGTCATTTATGGGTTGTTTGATTTATTATTAATTTTAACAATATGCATGATTATGTTGAGTGATAATATATTTATATAATTATGCAAATTATCATGAAATCTGCATTGGTTGAATGATTATGCATTGATTTGATGATGAGCATGGTATGGGTTCAAACCCGGTGAACTCAAATTTGACTCTTTTTACTAAAAATTAGTTGAGGCATGAATATGAAAGGGTAGAGAAAATCCTAGCAGAAGGCTGAAAAACAAATAAATAATGGCCTTTGTCTGCATCTAGGTTAGGGGAGTTGAACCCAAATTTCCGTCTAGTCATTGTATGCATATGTTTTTGATGAGTTTTGTGCCATGAAATCGTGCCATATATGATGGGAATTTGGGGTTTGAGGGTTGCAATGTTGTATGATTGAAATTCGTAAATTAAATGTATATGATGGATTTCTACAATGAGTATGCTGTTATTGTGCAAACCTGGGTTTTTGGGGTCTATATTGTGTCTAAATTATGCTTATATGTTTGGTGCAATGTTTTCAAACTAATTGGTATGAATTGGAGTGTGAATTGGAGTGTGAATTGGGCATGGTTGCTGGTGTTGAGTGCGTAAACAGTGTTTGAGTCTGCATTTCTCGCTTAGGCGAGCCAGGCTCGCCTAGGCGAGATTAGCAGAGACTCGAATATTGTTTTTGCTCGAGCGTCTCGCTCAAGCGAAGGATCCTGGTCTTGGGCGACAGGCCATCTCGCTTAGGCGAGTGTGCCTTGCCTAAGCGAGAATCCATGAGTGTTTGGAGGTTGTGCTTGGGGCATCTCGCCCAGGCGTGAAGCCCTATTTTGGGCGAAAGAGTACCTCGCTCAAGCGAGAGTCCCTCGCCTAAGCGAGAATTCGAGGAATGATTTGATGTTTTGTTTAACTCGCCGTTTAGGCAAGAGATTTGAATTTTGGGAAAAAGGTGGTCTCGCCCAGGCGAGTAAGGCTCGCCCAAGCGAGAGTTGGAAGGTTGTTTTGTGCGAGGTGCTCGCTTAGGCGAGGTAACCTAACTTAAGCGAGGTAGGCTTGAGTGCTTAGGCGAAGGCCTCAAGCTTTAGCGAAGGATGGAGAAATTGTGTGTTTCAAGGCAATCAATTTTGTTGTATTGGATTGGTTGGTGTTTGAATTGTGATGCGTGGTCTATAAGGCTTCTAAGATATCTCAAAGGTGGACTTGTTGGTGTTCCTTAAGTTGTGGCACGGAACGTATCCCTTGAGTTGTGGCTCGGGATAGGGGTTAAGCACGTGGCATTCTTTGAGTTGTGGCTCGGAATGGCATCCCTTGAATTGTGGCTCGGGATAGCGAATGAACATGAGGAACTCTTGAGTTGTGGCTCGGGTTGGCGAGTGTTGCCAGTGTGAGTGTGCTGGTTGTGGCCAATACGGATGGGTCCAGATAGATTTCCCTCCTCAGTAAATAGTTGACGAGTTTGGTAGTCTTGGGACGTTATAGACTCTATTCGTATTGGGAACTCCACCTGGTGTTACGGTGTGTGATCCGTAGCATGGTTTCCCGCATGTGCTCTATTGGTTGTGGCCGATAGGTGTGGCAGCAAGACATCTTGAGGTACTCACAACAAGATGTAAAACGCGGTCAAATCATGGTTGTGGCCATGTGAGATCAAAGGGTGGTTTTCCTTTGATGTGCTTATGATATCAAAACATGATTGTGGCCATGTGAGATGAAGAAAGGGAATTTTTCCTATGGTATAATTAATTGGATATATAATTGTTTTATATACATATGATTTTTTGATATTAGCTCACCCTATCTACTTGTGTTTGGCGATGATCGTGTACGCGGTACACGGGAGTAGATGATGTTGTAGGTGGTTCTGGTGAGGCATAGGCTCGGAGCATGGGCTAGCTTGGGAATTTTCTCGAAGTTTTTATAATGTTTTATGATTTCAAAAAAGTTGTAACTATTGATATTACTAGACCTTTGGATAATTATAATAGTATTTTTATTCCGTGGATTTTGGATTATTATTGGATTAAATAAAAAATTTTAATTTTCTGAGTTTTTGGGAAATGATATTTCATTAAATACAATTTAATTATATTTTTTATTTTATTATTTTTAATCTGTAATATCCTGTCGGGATGTTACAGATCATACGGCTTGCCCTGCATATTTATTGGCCTACAGACCCATGGGCTGGCCCACACATTTTGGGATAGTTTGAACTAAAAATAAAGCAGATCCTGAACATGTTAAAAGCATATCCTGGAGATCATAATAGTGCAAGAAATCAAGTCCTAGACAAGTGCAATAAAGAACATCAAAACACACTCCATAAAATAAAGTCTTGGAGCATCAAAACAAGTTGTGGTTCATGGAACAAAAGGTCTTGGACATCATATCAAGTATAATAAAATGCGCATGAAAAGAACAATCAACAATAGTCCAAATAAAAAAAAAACAGTCCAAGAAACATCTTCATCTTCATGGTGGTAGTCTATTGTTCTTCATCTCCCACGCTTATAATATTTGATGCAACAATAGTGGAGGACCTTTCATTTAGCTCCCCATTTTGGTAATTGACATTTTCTACCTCATTTATGCATTGAAACAAAAACATTAATTAATAAGTATGAATGAATTTACAATAAAAGTAATACCAAGTAAGAATAAAATAACTACCCTTAACAAAACCATGCTTCCAGCTAGAAAGGCAAATATTTGATTCCACATTCTCACGCAAGTAGTAACCGGTAAGACCAGGATATCCTTTCCCAAGAGACTCGTGTACACTAAATAATTGCGTAATTAATGACTAATTTAAACTAAAGAATGAATCCATATTTTGAGTTTCATGTAAGATATTAAATTTTGCATAAATGATTAAAATTGAACTTTAGAAGTTAGAGACACTTAGTGAATGGAAAAGATTAGAAATGATATGAACTGATATTGTCAGGGTTAGAATTCACCAACTACGCTCTCATGCAACTACAATTTAACATCCTCTACATCAATATGCTAATGTCAACCCACAAATATACTCAAACCCCAATTCCTTAGTTGAATGAGCCTAAATTTCCTTATTAAGAGTCAATCCCTTGAACTCTTAATAAGCAAATTCGCATTATGCACTAGGGTTTAAGAAAACCAATGGGTCAAGTCCCATTCCTAGATACACGCTCCATTGGATTTTCTTGTTCCAATTCAAGGTTTCAAAAGATATTTCCACACCCAATGAACCAAATATCATGCAATGGATGGTCAAATCAATGCAAGCATTAAGTGAAGAAACAAGAAGACTAACAATTAATGAAAAAGGCATATATATAATCAAAGCATTTGCATTTACATAAGAGTTTCATGGCTACATCTAACCCTAACAAAAATGGGTTTAGCTCTCCATTGTCATGGAGAGCTCAAGCTTACAAATGGAAGAAATGGAAGAGAAAGGAGATACAAAGAGGGAGATGGAGTCGTTCCTACAAGCCCTAGCATACCTCTAAGCTCTCCAAAATGAGTTTCTTCGTGCCTCCCACTTCCAAAGATGTATTCCCATTGAGCAAACCAAAAGAAATAGGTTAAAATTGCCACATCAGCACAGGTGCCACTCAACGTCGTCCCCGCACCACTCAGCGTCCAAAAAATGCGAGCCAATCAAAGCTCAGTGCTAGCTTCTTGCGCTCAGCGTTGAAAAATGTGAGAAGAATGGCGCTAAGCCTTGAATGCTGGCGTTGAGCGCTGGAAAATGCGAGAGGAATGGGGCTCAGCCTTGAATTCTGGCGCTCAGCCTTGAAATGCTAAGTTCATATCTTCATTGGCTTTTTTTCTTCTTTCTTCTCTGGTTGAACACTTCTTTGGCTTGAGACAAAAGCTTTCTATCATTAAATTGGACACAAAAATTGGGATTAGTGGTATAATTAGATCTATGTAACCCATATAGTATTTATTCACAAAAGCAAAGTAAAAGTGAGGATTAAGTGGGTTAAAAGCTCAAAAGGAGTTGATTTTGTTAGCAAAAGATAGCCAAGATAATGGTAAAAATCTACATTATTATATAGCTTGTGGTAGAAATTAAGTTTGTCATATCATAGAAAGGCAATAAAAACCTACAAATTTTTTCAGCCATGTCCCAATCTTCCTCTAAAGGGGAATATTTGTAACATTTGTCAACTAATGGCAAGCTTCCAAAAACATGTCGATATTTTAAGGCACCTTTGAGCATCAAGTATGTTGAGTTCCATCGTGTAGGGACATCAAGAGACAACCCACATGAATATTCAATATCATCAAATTTGTCAATACATTGTTTAAATTTGAACATTCTAGTCTCTGAACCCCTAATATATTTGATGTTATTTCTAATTAGATCCAAAGCATTACCTAGCACCTTTAATCCTTTTTGACAATCAAATTTAATATGTGTGCAACAACGAATGTGAAAGAATTTCCCCCACATATCAAGCCATTATGTAGATTAAGTTGAGTTCTTAAGAAATTTTGAAGCACAACATTAGCATAAGCATTGTCCAAAGTGATAAAAAATACTTTTTCTCTAATCCCCAATCTTGCAAAAGTTCATAAACTTTCTTAGACAACTCAAAACCTGTGTGTGTGGGGAGGGGGGGGAAGACATGTGACAAAAGTTTAGAAGCTTGCTATTTAATTTCTAACTCAAGTCCACAAAATGGGCAGTCAAAGCTATAAATCCCTCAATATTAATTGTTGTCCACAAATCAGAAGTCAAGCAAATCCTACTAGGAATAAAAGCAAGCAAATTCTTTAGCATTAACTTTTCTTTGTCATACATTCTCCCAATATCTGCCTTAATAGTGTTTCTAGTAACCCTAATTGCATCAGGACACAAGTAGCTAATCCAATTCCTAAGTTCAGGATACTTAACAAATGCATAAGGCAAATTGTGCCTAACAGTTAGTTCACACAACAACTGACAATGTACTGATTGATCTATTTTCTTTCCCTTTAATTTTCCTTGCATATCTAACATCATTTCACCAATATCTTCACTTTTGATTTTATCACATTTCATAACATGGCGATTCAAATGAGAAGTTCCATAGTTTCTTCCACCACACATAAATATCTTGTTGCAACCATTACACTTTGCCCTTTTTTTCCCATCCTTATCCACCTCAAGCTTAGTAAAATACCTCCAACAATCAGCCGTGTTAGCCTTAGTTTTCCTTTTCTTAGTCTAAACCGTTTCAGATTGCTTTTCAGTATCATCATCCTCAATTTCATTTTCATAAAGGGGTATGTGAACATCATTATTATCCATTCTTATTTCTAGATTCCAATTATATTTCTTGATACACACACATCAACAATAATGCACACATCAACAATAATACATGCTTACATCAGCTGCAACAATTCAATTTGGAATTCAAATCAAATAACAATGCAAACCAAACCAAAATAGCACCAATTTTCCACACACATGACCAACAAAATGGGAACACCAAACTAATACAGAAAACATGAACAACACCAAACAAATTCAGGAAACATGAATTTAGCCACAATTTCAAGCAATTGATTACCAAAAAAATTAGCAAGCTGCCATTACACCATACCTCAATTCAACAAAATCGCGTCAGCCAAAATTTTGAACCCACAATTTCGAAGCAAAACCCTGCTTGCTCCAATCAAATCCAAGAAAACCCCATCCATAATTTCACCTACATAATCACTGTCACAACCAGATACATGAAATTGAAATTGAACTGATCAATTTTAGACAGCGAAAAAAAAAACGAGAGAATGACCCACCTGATTTGTCTTTGTCGAAAGGATTTAGGGATACCATATGCGTTCTGGTCGTATTTCGTGGTGGGTGGTTGTGAATCGTCGTGTGCGTTCGAGATGTCTGGCCTTGAATATGCGAGTTGGGAAGGGAGGGATGCGACGGTGTCCGGCTGCGACGACGTTCTTCAAGCCCAGATGCGAGGGGATAGGTGGATGCGAGGGAAAGAAAGAGATGAGTCGTGTAACATCCCGACAGGATATTACAGATTTAATTAAATAAAAAGAAAGAGATAAATAACCAACTTCATTAAATGAAATACTATTCCCAAAACGCGGCCAATTTAAAACTTTTATTACATCAATAATAATCCAAAGAAAAACCATAATTATAAACACTATTATAATTATCCAAAAGTTGAGTAATATAAAGGTTACAGTTTATTTAAAAACATGATCCACCTCTAGGTGCACCGCGTACATGATCATCGCCAAACACAAGACTAGCCCCGCTTCAGCTCTGTGCCTCACAAGATCCACCTGCAACATCCTCTGCTCACGTGTACCCCGTACACGATCATCGCCAAACACAAGCAAATATGGTGAGATAGCAGTTAAACAACCATATATACACCAAAGGATTTTTCAGCCTTTGATTTCATAAAACATGGCCACAACCATATTCACCGTGTTCTATGTCTTCTGATGAATATCTCAAGATGTCTTGCTGCCACACCTATCGACCACAACCGATAGAGCACGGGCGAGAAACCATGTTACGGATTACACACCGTAACGCCATGTGGAGTTTCCAATACAAATAACATTTGTATGTCCCAAGACTAGCAAACTCGTTAGTTAATTACTAAGGAGGGCAATCTAACTAGACACATTCGTACACGCGCTACGTGCACAGTCATACCGGCAATAGTCGCCAACCCGAGCCACAACTCAAGAGTTCCCGTGTTCATCCACCATCCCGAGCCACAACTCAAGAGATGCTATTCCGAGTCACAACTCAAGGAAAACCAGCAAACCGACCCTCAAGGTATCATAGAAGCCTTGTAGACCACGCACATCCAAGTAAGCACAAACCACATCTGTTGCATCAACATCGCCTGACATTGCTCACGAAGTGCTGCCAACTTCCAAACCGCCTGGCGGGGGACACGTACCGCCAAGCGCCACGCGCCTAAGGACCCACTGGCCTGCAGACTCCATCTGGCGGCACCATCCTCACCGCCAGGCGCCACTTTGATCTAGAGCCAACTATTTTTCCGCTGTCGCCTGGCGGGTCAATCACCACTGCTAGGTGCCACACTAGTACTTGCCTAGTACTAGTTTTGGTTCAGTTTCAGACACACTTCGCATAGTTCACTCACACTTGCCCTTACTCCAGGGTACTCCTAACTCGTGCATTGCTGCCTACAAGATTTCTAGCCATCAACACCCCACATGTAAGTTTATTACCTAAATATGGTCGTATCGACAATCCCAAACATTCACCCTTATCATTTCTTGACAGGATCCTAACTATTTCATCTATGACACTACACAACCATATTCCCCTACCTTTTCATTCTACATCCTTTATGTTTATCTAAATACCAATTAGACAATATACTTTAAGTCCATTCTCAACCCGTCTAACTATGCTTATGGTGAACATATGCCAACTACTGCGATATTTTATACTCCAATCACAATACCATTAAAATACATATTGCTAAAAACATTCTTTAATTCTTATCTCAATTCATTAATCAATCACTCTTCTTAATAATATAACCAACAAATCTTGATTTTGCTTTTCTGCGAATCATGCAATGATCAATTAACGTTCAAGGATATTGTTTCCCCTAATCAACTCAACCCAAAATCCCCAAAATCATCAAATCAAGCCAACAGGGCTCGCGTCACCTGGCGAGTCAATTACCACCGCCAAGCCGTTCATCGAAAAACCCAGAATCTGGGTTGAACAACAAACGTCGCCTTGCGGCAGAATGCTCGCCGCCAAGCGGATCCTCGTAAAAGCCCAGAAATCACATACAACATATGTGTCGCTTGGCGGCAACTTGTCACCCGTCAGGCGATTTCTGAAAATTTTCCAGAAACACGAAATTCTAACAATGTACGGGAAAGGGCATACACAATCATGCAATAATTCATGCAATTACACTAAAACATAAATAAACGTGATTCAACTCCCCTAACCTGGTTTCCTGCTTAAGTTTTTGGAATGTCTTTCAAGCTCTTGTGCACCACAAAATAACCCAGCCCTTGTCTCCTTCCAAGCTTGCTTCCAATCCTTGTTATCCTGTCCAAAAATTTTGGCTTTTCTTATTCATGCCAAAACTAATTTTTAGCAAAACTAAAGTTTAATTTGGATCTACCAAGGTTTGAACCCATAACCATGCCAATGTCAAATTAATGCACAACTATTCAACCAATTCATATTTAATGATGATTAATATAATTCTATGATTATATTATCACTCAACATGATCAATCATATTATCAAAAATAATAATAAAATTTATAGTATAAAAATGGCATACATAAGACTTGAACCCAACTCCCTTCACACAATCAAGTACTCTCAACCATTTGAGCTAGTACTTTTCCACGTCTTACATGTTAGAATTAAATGCCATAAAGGCTCCTACTACCCGCATTTATTAATTATTTATTTATTTTAATTAATTAATTTTCATGGGTCTTACAAGTCAAGGTATGTAGGTGGTGACGGCAGTGGCGTTGCGCCAGTGCGATGTAGACAACAGCGTCTCAAATGAGTGTGGTGGTGGTGCGATGTGAGACGCGAGACGCGTGAAGAGAAACAGGTGATGGTTGGTCACACGAGACACGTCACTCCGGTGCAATGGATTAGTGGCGTGTAGGCGGTGGAACAATGATGTGCATCTTGCTGAACCAGTGCCGAGAAGAGAATTGAGCTTGTAGTAGATAGAAGAGAAGAGAACTGATTCATTGTGAGAAGAGAACTGATTCGCACTAGTGGCTAGCTTTCTTTTTTTAGGTTACTAAGTTAGGATATGTGGGCCAACAGGCTAGCCTGTGCGGGTTGCGATCCAGCCCGCTTGGGTTGCGTGTAACTACAGGCCTACAGGTTCATTTTTTTGGCCTGCACTGCATTTTGTTTTGCGGTCTTGCGGGCTGACCCACCGGGCCAGACCCGTATTGCCATCCTTATGTGTGTACACTTTGTTTCGATTATGAAGTATTTATACTGTTAGTTCACCATATATTCTTGTGTTTGGTGATGATCGTGTAATTCGGTACACAAGAGCAGATGATGTTACAGGTGGAGCTAGTGAACTTAAAGCTAGAGAGGGGCTAGCTTAGGGAAGCTTTTATGGAGTTTTATTGTCATGATTTACATCTATATTTTGTAAACAAATTTTATACTCAGTTTTTGGTTATGTAAAACATGGAGTTAAACTAATTTTTGAATTATAGCGCGTTTTAATAGTTTAAATTTTCCCGCATTTCTGTATTTAATCCGACTTTATTGCTTTGAGTATGTCAAATGTCTCACTTTAATGTCATTAACTATAAAAAATGGTTCACCTTTGAGTAATCCATATATACCTCATAATAATAGCTTTCATTAAACTTATAAGCCAACTACTATATCTATAATTTAGCATCCTATATTTTATGGGTAATTGTCATAATCAAGGGCGACTCAAGGGTTTTGAAGACTTCAAGTAGACTTAAGAATGAGGCTTTTTATTTAAAACAAAATTCGATTTTATTTTATGAAAAATTATTCATTAAATTATCAAAATTAATTTCATTTAAAATTTCTTATTCAATAGTTAATCATTTTTATTGATTTAATATTTTTATATATTTTTAATCGTTATCATGAGTTTGAGAATCAGACTTATCCTCATCACTGACTACTTTTCTTTTTTCTCTTGTTACTTCTATATATAAGATATAGTTATTATCTTGTTCATTCAAAAAATATACACTTGTATTTTTTAATTCATTTTTCTTATCTACTTTTATAAATTTATTCGTAGCTTCTCTTTGTGATATTATTAAAGCCTTAACTTTTCTCTTCTTCTGGATTTTTTAATAGCCTGATTCAAGTTTTCTAGTTAACATATCTATATATTTTTATATGAAATAAAAAATTATTTATATATAAAACACTACTAAAAGTATGTATATAAAAAAAGAGTTGAAAAATAAAAACTAGTTTTGGTTTTCAAGAAAGGAAACTCGATCGTAGACTTGTAGTATCTTGAAGTCTCAAGTCTCAATTTTTTCATAAACTTGCAATGTTTATTTTGAGATTAATCATTAATAAAAATATTTTAAAAAATATTTTTCTTCTTAGGTATAATCCTAAATCCCTAATTCATAAACAAAATCAGGCAAAAAGAAATATATTTCTAGTCCTAATACAAATTCAATAAATACAATAAAAACAACATCCATACAAATAGAAAGAAACTCATACTAATCAGAAATGAGAATAAAAATATTAGTACACACGGGTAGTATGACATTCAAGGAATGAAATCTGTCAAAACTCTCAAAATAAAAACTCTAGAATAAAAGAAAACAAAACTCTAGAATAAAAACCCTCAAAATTAAATTAAATTTTATTCTTAAAAATAAACTTATAATTAATTTAATAGAGAAATATTAATACTAAATTTTTTTAAGCTTCTTTTATCTTAAACATAATTTTAAAATTAATTGGATAGAGGTATATTAGTATTAAAAAAACTTGAGGTAATAAATTTATGTTCTAATAATAATTACATTGAAATATTTACATTAAATTTATTTTTTAAATTACATGAATCAAATATTAAATTAATATAATTTAACACACTTATCTGATCACACGTTCATACTTCATACGGAGGAAAAATAAATAAAACTCATATGCAAAAAACAAAAAATAAAAATAACAAGGAAGATGCCAAACTTGATAAAGTGCCAACAAATTCTAAGGTTTTACTTTGCAACCGAAGAAACAGAGAGAAAATATGCGTACATAAATTAAAAGAATCACAAACGAAAATATGAAACATAAGAAAATGTATAAAGAACACACCAAATTCTCATCATTAGAAATAAACTTTTTCAATATTTACAATGTTCCTCGATGTTTCACCTTTTTTTTCCCTTCACATCAAGGGGTATAGAATCTATAATTCAAATTTAGTTAATTTAGTATATGGATTTTGATTAAAATACAAACCCATTTTAGCTAGATTATCTAAATTTAGATTTTTCTCGATCCAAATTAAATTGAATTAAAACTATATTCAATCTATTTTGTCAATGAGATTAAATTCAATGAGATCGATCTAATTAGATATGGGCCTTCTCAGCTCGAAATTAGGTCCTAGTTGACTCAATTGACCTTCAACCAAATTTCGGCCAGGGCCGACTCTACCAAATTTCGCTCAGGAATGACCATGCCAAATTTCGGTCGAGTACGACTTGAGCCAAATTCCGATCGGGGACGACCGAATTTCAATTGAGAAGGATAGGGTTGACCCTCAGCTAGGTACGACTCGAGCCTAGCATCGAACAAAGATGACTTGAGCTGACCCTCATGCAAGGACAACTCGAGTCAACCCTCAAACGGGACAACTCAAGTCAATATTAGGACAAGCATGACTCAGGTCAATCCTCGGACCAGGACGACTCATGTCGATTTTGATTGGGGCCAACTCGTTCATATTTTGATCGGGTTGACTCGGCCAACCTTTGGTTGAGCACAACTCAGGCCGACCCTCATTCACGGACAACTCGGGTCGCCTATCATTCGAGGACGACTCAAGGTGACCTTCGTTAAGAGACAACTCTGGCCAACCCTCGGTCACAACAACTCTAGCCAACCCTGGATTAGGATGACTCAAGGCTACCATCAAACGGGGACTACTCTGACTGACCCTCAGGTGAGGAAGACTAGAGTCGACCTTTAGATATGGATAACTTGGGCTGACCCTCGGTTAGGGACCTTAGACATACCTTGATTTTGGATTTTCAAAATCCAAAAAATCATCAAATCTAAATCCAATTTGAATCCAATTAAATGGATTGAGATTTGGATTTTTAAAATCCAAAAATTTATACAATAAAAATTCAATTAAATGGATTGGATTTAAAATATAAAAATATGGATTTGGATTTGGGCTAAATCCACTTAAATGAAGTTAAAACAATATGGATTTGGATTATTGTGGGTTGGTCCTCTAAATTTGGATCTTTTCCCCACCCTTACTTTAAACCGTTCTTATCTGAATCATTTGAACTCCTTCATTTTTCATATTCTATTATTCATTCTTCATTATTTACTAGTAGCACCCTTTCCCATCATCACCACAAAACTTCAATATTTTCCTGTCCAGACCACACCATGGGGAACTTTCTATCTTTCCTTATTCTATTATATTACATTCTTTTTTATTCATCCACCTGTCTCTAATGTCCAATATCTTCTATGTTTCCTCCAACTCCCACCCACAAATGAATTCAATTCATTTCACAACCACATAGCCTTTCCCATAGTCACAAAATATGTTCTTGTCCCTCACAAAACTTTATATGCAACAAATTAATTTCTTACAAACTCTTTTGAAGATAGATTGATTGCTAACTATTACTAAAGTGGATACACCACTAACACAAAAATGCATTTTACGTATGTTATTTTAGGTTTCATACGTTTTTTGTAGGTCACCAATGGAAGTCGTAACTCGCACAAAATGATCTCCACCGTTGAGAGGGAGCTTCGCGCAAGAGAGAAAGTGAGGAGAATGGTCTTTGTACTTTTTTTTAAACACATTTACGTATGACATGTAATCGTCAGACGTAAGAAAAATGGTTTTTACGTTTGACTTTTATAGGTTAGATGTAAATTTATGTCTGTTGTATACGGTAAATTTATATCTGACCTATAAGCGTCAGATGAAGTTAGACGTAAATATTGACCATTTAATTACAAAAATGTCACCATGCATTTTTTACATATGTTGTCTACATGTGAGACGTAAATTCAGTGACATAGTAAGTTGTTTTTGTGTTAGTGAATACTATTTTTACTTACATCCGGATTTTAGTTAGAAAAAAAGAAAAAAAAAGTAGTTGGTCAGCCAATAAAAGACACGTTCTAACATTTTTGGCTTGGAGTTTCCACCCTCATTTTAGAGGACAGCCATTAATTCTCTTTCTCATATCTTCAAAACATTGAATTAGAACAATAAGTAAATGTTATTCATTTCCAATTACAACAATGTATAAACTTACACTCCCCCCCCCCCAAGAGGCAATGAAAAGCACACATGAAAGAAATCCAAGTTAGAGTAAATTTCCTTGAAAATGACCTTTATAATGCATGAAATTAAAATAAGAGATTGCAACAAGAAAAAAGTGATAAAATTTAAATTGGAAAAAGAAATAAGGACTAACCTCCAAACATTATCATTATTAAGAGAATTCTTTAATGTACTTTTTAGTTTCAAAGCCCGATTCCCTTAAACTCTAATGGACTATCTTTATGCAAATAATTGAGTCAACGTGAATATTTGTTATTATTCCACATATTTGAGAAATTGTTGATATTCTCCCATTTGGTTCATTTGTCTCATTATCAATCAATATAAGAAACTAAATATAAGATTCATGGTGACATGTCCTCCAAATTTGAGTATTATCTCTCATGTATCACAATATATCAAGCTTTCCATCAAAGGCTCTTAATTATAATGAATAAACCACTAGTTTATTCTAGGACTAATAAAACGAAATTTATCAAAATAAACAAATATGTGCACAATAGAATTTTGTCAAAGTAAATTAATGATTGTCACAACATGGAACCAAGACTCATATACACTACATGATCCTTAAAATTTTAGTGGCATGTCTTTAGTCCAAGATCGATAATCATCAACTTAGTGGTAATGTGCTAAATGAACACTTTCTTTTCTTCAACATGTTCTCTTATGACTAGATATATTTAATGCTAATATGCATACTCTGATTTTCATTTTTATTATTATTGGCCATATATACTGTAACAAAGTTATCATAATATAACTTCAATTACCTAGCAATTGAATTCATACCTCTAAGTGTAGATATAAAAGTCTTCAATCATAAACCATGTGAGGTAACCTCAAAACAAAAGACAAACTCAACCTCCATAGTGGAAGTAGTAGTTAAGGTTGGCTTTATGATGCTCCAAGTACAACTACACTGCTAATATAAAAATATAACCAAATGATGGTTTTCTGGTATTAATGCAACCAACTAAGTCGAAATCAGAGTAACCTATCACCTCCAAATTATAAGTTCGTCTGTATGTGAACAAGAAGTCCTTTGTTCCTTAAAGAATCTTTGTATATAAGTATAATCCATTTTCCTTACAACTTTCTGTAATAAGAGCAAGAAAAACTTAAACTTCTTGTCATGCAACCTAGGGGGATAATACATCATTGAACCTTCCATTTTAATCTTAGAATGTCATTTACTTAGGTAAGGAGGTTCAATCCAATCTCTAACTCTTTATTTTGAGAATTGTTTCTCCAAGTATTCAATTTGTCCAAAATTTTCACGTATCCGTTTTACGTATCCGTATCCGCTAAATTTTCAAATTTTGAGTCTATAAATAAATTTTCAAATTTTGAGTCTATAAATAAATTCTTTGATATGAAAACCTAGGATTCAAATAAAAAATAACCTCATTTGAAGTTTTGTAAAAAAAGTTATAAATAAAATAAGTTTATTATTTTACACTTGTGCAAAATTTTTTTTTCTTTTTGTTGTTCTAATTTTAATTTTCTATTTTAACAATTTTTTTTTCTAACAACAAACCTGTTTACAATTGTAAACCAAATAATGCACGAAGTTTACGTGTGTAAGCAAAACTCCTAAACAGGTGTTTTAAATTTTAAGATTGAAGTATAATTGATAATGTTTTGTTACTTATGGGATTGAGTCCGTAGATGTCAACAACCTATTGATAATTTGATATTATAAATATTTAGATGAATTATATCCATAATGATAATAACATTATGACATTATGACTTAGGTATAATGATAGTATTTAGGCGGTCCAAGCTCTGAGCGTGTGTGTGATTAGTCAAATGTATGTATAACATTATAGGCTTTCATTTGTTAGGCCCAACAAAGTTTTGCATCTAACATGAACGGCATATAAGAAAATTAATATATTATTATCAATTTAAATATTTTAATTGTTTTCATAACGACCATTATATTATCTTAATTACTTGATAAATTTAGTTTCATCATTTTGTAAAAGGGTCTTAATTAATTTTTTGTCTCCTAATTTGTTGGTTTGATTCATTTTGGTCTTTTTATTATTTTTTTGTTTGTCAGAAAGGTTCAATTTGGTTCCTATCATTAGGTTAGGTTGACGTTAACACTATGTTTGTACATGCCATGTGTCATTTTGTAAAATTTTCAATTTTTTATTTTTTTAAAATTAAACTCCCACGTGTCACTTTATGATTGAGACACGTGTCAATTTGAGAATTTTTTATTTATTTTTATTTAAAAAATAACTACCACGTGTCAGGTCACGATTGTGTTACATGTCAAGATAACATTGGTTGTTTTCAATTTAGTCCCTCTATTTACAATTTTGATTCAATTTAGTCCCCCAATTTTTTAAAATGATTCAATTTTGTCCTATCTAATTTGAGACAAAATTAATAATTAAGCTTAATTACAACTTTTATATTCATGTTAAAATAATTTTTTATCATTTATACATCAAATCACCCTCTAAATTCTCATGTTATTCTATTTCTTACATTTTTTAACTTGTAATTTTTTACTCTTGAAATTTTTTACACATGTAAAAAGAATAATAATTTGAATAGTTAGGTGGAGTAATTTGATTTATAAATATATTAAAAATTATTTTAACATGTATATATAAGTTGTAGTTAAGCTTAATTATTAATTTGGTCTCAAAAAAAAAATTCCACATGACATGTGACATGTAAGGAGACAGTATTAATGACAACTTAATTACAGAGACCAAATTAAAGTTCTTTAAGAATTAAAAGATTAAATTGAACTAAAATAATAATAATAAGAGAACCAAAATGAACGAATCTACTAAATTAGAAAACCAAATAATTAATTAAGCCTTTTGTAAAATATCTGCCCACTAGGAAGGAATGAGGAATGATTTAAAATATGGCATTACACAACAAACCTTGACACTAAAAACATGTGTTTTGACACTAAGAAACTCAATGGTTTCTTGAATGACATATTAGTGATTTCATTAGTGCGTGGTTTATACTAACCAATTTTTACAATAAATTAACTTTATAATTTTGATCCCAGGGACTTGTGATAAATTAAAACTGTCAAAAGTTGCAACAGTGACTTGAAAGGTTCCTAAGACCTGCCTCATTACTAATTGTGAGTGGCCAAATATGGATTTTTTCTAAGCGGTTTATTATAATCTGATGTGAATTTAAAATTAAAAAATATATTAAATTTAATACTTATAAATCAATTAAAAGTAAATTTTTTGAAGAATTAGTGAAAACACATTGCTACGTGCATATGTGTTATTTTTTAATATTAAAAGTAAATATAAATAATTTTAAAACTTTGTTATAATTTTTATTTATTTATTTTGGTAGGTAAGTTTTTTTATTAAATGTACTTATTTTGGCTTAAAAAATGGTTAATTTAAAAGAGAAGTTAAGTGAAAAAAATAGTTAAATATAACAAAATCATTACTTAAAGATAAAAATAGTAAAATAATTGTTTAATTCAAAAGAAGTGATTATTTATTAAAGAATAGAAATTGTTCTGATTCCGACCCTAGTTCGTCCGACAACCATCGTTAGGAATAATCACCGTTTCGTTTGACCTCGACTCCTAAGCGATACGGGACTTTATTGGATGTACCGAAACAAGCCCCTAGTCGAGGGCAAGAGAAGTTGAAGGGGAGTTGTCAGTCCCCACGGTGGGCATCTCCCCATGGTGGGTGCCAATGTTCCGATTCCGACCCAAATTCGTCTGGCAGCTATCGTTAGGAATAACCACCGTGTTCCCGAGGTATTGTCTACTTTGGAGCAGCGTGAAGCTCCGTCACAGTTTTGTCCTTAAAAGGCGTTTCGGAGGATAGAGGGAGGTAGGAGTATTTAAACTTCAGTTGACTTTGACTCCTAAGCGATGCAAGACTTTATTAGGTGTACTGGAAGAGAAATATGAACACCAAAATGGAGAATTCCCTTTATATATAGGTATAGATAAGATAAGTTAAATGTATTGTAATTATAGAAATAAAAAATTATGATAATAATATAACGTAGTATCGTTGTTTTTTTGTAAAATTAAATTTAAGCAATGTATATTTATTTGATTAAAATAATTATGTAATAATTTTTTATTTATTTAATAAGTTAGAAAAATAAAATTAAATAATAATATGATTGTAGGTGAAAATATATGAAAAGAAAGTTAATGTAAATTAAAAATTAGTAATATGAATGTAAAATATTTAGATTTTTAAAAAAAATGGAAATTAAATAAAATATTAAAAAAGTATAGAATTGTTTTAAAAAGGTTTTATTTAGAAAAAATATAAAAATTAAAATTACAATATAGAAAAATATAGAAATTTTAATGGAGTTTAATAAAAAAATTTAAAATATAAAAGGTATAACAGAAATTCAAATTCAAATTAGATAATTATTTGTTGAAGTTGTTTGTTATTTAAATTAAAGTTAATAATTAGAAAAAATAAATTATGTAGCATTCACTTTTGTTTTGAAAATAAGTTAGTAATAAATGTATAGTAAAACAAGAATTAAATATAAGATGAATTAAGTGACGAGTTCATGATTTATCATGAAGCTATGTAGGACCTTCTTAGACAAGAAGTATGACTAGAAAGAAAGTGTTTAACCCTTCTTTCTTTTCTTTATTTTCTATTACCTTATGTTGAGTGTTATCTAAGTTGAATTTTGTTGGTTTGTTGACCATTGATTAAGGTTGACTTGTTAACCATAGTTAACTTGACCTAAGTTGACAAGTTGACATGGAGGAAACCATGGCTTAGTATCCAAACATCCTTGGCGCATGGAGGAGAGAAGAAAGCAAAAAGCAACATGTACCATGCACCATGTGGTACATGTACCTTGGCCACACACCATGAGGACCTTGGATGCACATCATGAGGAGGCCACATTCCACACCAAAGTTGTCATCTTTTAACCTAGTTTCTAGAAGCTAAATGTAACACCCTAATTTAGGATGTCATGGAAAAATATAAATCATACACATTTTAGCGTAATACGATTATTGTCGAAAACGCACTTAAGAAAAAGTATATAATTTAATTTTAAATTGCGTAGTTCAAAACAACAATTGTCTAAAACTTTTCAAGTAACAACAACAAATAAAAGAAAATTACATCGTCTTTAATATTTTTTTTAGAACAACTTAATAAAATATAATAAAATCTTAAGTTCATCTCATCCTCTCGTCGATCTACTCCATGTGAGAAACATCTGGATTATCACTTAGTCCAGTATAACACACACGTCATACCATCATCACACATAAAAACACCGAAAAACAAGTAAGGGTAAGCTAATCACAAACAATGATATATAAAAGAAATTTAGTGAAAATAAGGCATTTCAAGTAATACTAAACATCACATCCAACCAAGTAAAATACTTCAGCATGATAATCACAACCACGCTCCGATTGTTTTGTCACCTATTTCATACCACATGATCTAGATTCCTAGAACCCAATGGTTCGAGTCGTCTTGTCATCGCAGCACCAAACTTGTCTCCCCTGCTCCTCTAGAATGTATGAGTAACATCTTCGGTGAATCTCACACCAAGCACTATACTTAACAACGAGCTGAAACTAAGGCAGAACATCTTTCCTCTCTCCACTGCCTCGCACAAGCGAGATAGTGTAGCAATCGAACCCATCCTTTTTCACTGTCTCACACATGTGAATGAGTCATCTCAGGGTTTTTAGGTACAACGAAAAACACTCATGCCACACACATGTCTCCACTCAAAACCCTCACAGTTTTATCATCTACTACACCAAAGCAACCCACCATCCTAGTATTCTCATGCAACACATGGATTTGCTACAAAGTAACCATCATCCTAATATTCTCATGCACTCACGTGAAGGGTACATCTGATTCGTGTACTGCGATGCAAAATAGCCCAACTACTACAAATACCCTTTTCGGAAAATAAAGCAGATCTAGCTAGGAAGGAAAAGAAAGAGAAATAAATGGCTGCACCATAACATGAAACATTTTATACACTACTATGGCACCCACAAGGTTTTAGGTATGATTATGAATTTCTTTCAAACTAAAAGAGTCCTAACACCTTTTTTTACTAATGGAAAGAGAAAAGCATTGGAATTGTAAAATTGAAAGTCAACCATGAGATCAACCTCCACCATGCAAGCTCTTTTCCGAAATGGTTCACAATTCTTCTTTGTTGCATAACTTGTGTTTCTCAAAGTTTTATCATCTTCCTTACTGAATTCATGTATTTACACCAAAGTTATTCATAAATGAGTTAGTAATTTATTGACCTACAAGAATTAAAACTATGGTTAAACCTAAAATGAACTATGTTATACTAAGCTAAACAACCACTTCTTTCTTATCCTACAAAATTGTAACACTACAAAAAAAAAATGAACATTTGTGACGGTTAAAATTACAAGTTTTAGCAGTTAAAAACTGTCACAAATGAAATTTGTAACGGTTTAGAAAACTGACAAAATTACACATGTCAAAAACAGTTTGTTGATAGAAAAATTTTAACTGTTGGTATTGTTGTATGAAAAGAAAAAAATACTAGCGGTTAAAAACTGCTACAAAAATTACTTTTATTTTATGATATTTTATCATATTTTGATGGTTAAAATCTGCCACAAAATATATAATTTTTTACGGTTAAAAACTACCACAAAATATATAATTTTTACGGTTAAAAACCATCACAAAAATATATAATTTTTTATGGTTAAAAACCGTCACATAATATATCATTTTTTACAACACAACCCAATCATGCTTCCAACTCATGACACATTAGTAGTTACTTGAAATTATCAAGAGTTTATTCATGCATTTTAAAGGCTTCCAAGCTAGCAATCATGAGTAATGTATAACTCTAGCTACTGACCTCCAAATCAAATCTCCATCGTTCAAAGTGAAGAACAACATGTTATGGGCTACTTGTCAAAATTTCATCAAAATAAGACGGTTAACGAACCGGAAAATTCAGTTTTATGAAAACTGTTCAAACTAGAAAATGGTGGCGCCTAGCGCCCAGAAGTAAGGAACCTGGCGCCTGGCGGTACAAAACCAGTGCCCGGCGATACCTGCTCCGCGATAAATACGAAAAAAAGCATTTTTTGTGAACAGAACACCACACACATCACCTGGCAGAAACTTTTCATCGCCAGGCGATTCTTAACAGAAAACCCAGAAGACTAGGTTTAGAGCATGTGTCGCTTGGCGGGTCGCACATGACCGCCAAGCGGTTTTTGGAAAATTCTAGAAATACGAAAAATATATGTAGAAATTGAACCACAGGCATACATACCAGAAAATCCAACTCCCCTAACCTGAATTTCACGCTTCAAAAGTGCTTTTAGAGTCCTTCCATGTTTCACAAATGATCTACCCTTTCATCTTCGTCCTTAAGCACTCATTTCAACCTTCTGACACTCTTCTTAGTGTTGTTTTAGGGGTTCTCCAACTCCCTTTTGGTAGCCAAACGAAAATGCCTTCATCAGGACCCTACTCTCACCCCTTTCCTCCCTCATTAGCCTCATTATTTCTCCCTTAAGGAGGAGTTTAATGTACATCAACTCTCCATTACTTGGTGGTTTCTCAACCTCTCTACCTTTTCTGGAGGCGGCTAGGGTTTCTGACCCTTCTCATCCATGCCAAAAATAATTTTAGCAAAAAGAAAACTTAATTCATGTCTACCAAGGTTCCAACCCACAACCATATCAAAGCCAAGTCAATGCACCACCATCAAGCCAATTCATGTTTCTCGACATTTCATGCGCACCATGCCTTATAACCTCTTATCCCACAAGAACCATGCTTGTATGCAAAATAATTAAATAATAAAAATAACCCATAAATGGCATTCACAAGAATCGAACCCAAGTCCTCCCCACACCATCAACATGCTTTACCACTTGAGCTACCATTCTTCCTTGTCTTCTCTCTCCACATTAAATAACTTAGGGATTCCCGCTATTGCATTTACTAAATAAATACTTATTTATTTATTTAATTTTCCCGGGTCTTACATATTCATCTAAAGAAGTAGAACATGGATAACATGGTGGTGGCCATGTGGTTTGGAATCAAAGGATGAAGTTCCTTTGATGTTTGTGTGTTTATATATATCTGAATTGTATATGTATATTACACTGTTAGCTCACCCTATCTGCTTGCGTTTGGCGATGATCGTATACGTGGTACACGGGAGCAGATGATGTTACAGGTGGATCTGGTGAGATATAAAGCCGGAGCATGGGCTAGCTTGGGAAATTTTCTATAGAGTTATATTTTTTTTATGAATTTTACAGACTTGAAATCTTTGGATTATTGCACATGGCCTTTTATAATTGAGTTTATAAATTGAGGTTTTGAGATACTTTATAATGTAATAAAGTTTTAAATTTTCCACGTTTTTGGAAAATGATATTTCAATAGATGACGTTTATTTATTATTTCTTTATTTTGTTACTTATTCGTAATATTCGGTTGGGATGTTACACGTCAGATCAGTCAAGTCCAACGACTAGAACGTTGGGTTTTTCTCCTCGAACAATAACCTATGATTCATCTCTAGGAGGAGAAGCTCAATGAAGCTTTCATAGCGAATGAGCTCGAGTCTAGGGTTTTAAAGTGGTGCATCACGTTCTCCTTCCTTCCAATGAAGAAATGGCCACCATCAATGTTGAAGAAGACAAAGGAAGAGAATTAAAGAAGGCGAAAGAAGAGAAATAAGGAGTGAGTGATGACACGCGAAAAAATAAAGAAAAATGTACTATACCTAGGAGAACTTGGATAACTATACGGCCTAAACCGCTTACCTATAGTCCTATAATAAAACTAGTAGACGGATAGTCAACTAAACAAGATTACATAGCAGCCTAGGTCGCCTACTATAACATGTCACATTGTAATATAGGGCTAATAACTTCAAACTTAGGCTTCTCACAAATCCTCAGAACTTGGGCTTAGCCTAGGCCCATAGAGAATCTGATTATTGGCCCAAAATGACTCAAAAGGGGCCCAACCCATAAGAAGGGGTAGACACATTCAATGACTCTATAAGTATGTGTGGACCCCAACAATTAAAGGTATGCTTTCATTAATTTCCTAATCTGAGATTTGACTTTTGAGATCCTTGACTTGATCGTCAAAGCCATTTCCGCAAGTAACCCCTTAAGGGTCCAAACCGCCTACGTTAGGAGACGACATGCACAAGTCAAGAATGAGCTAGCTCGAGAGGTCAAGAATTAGGGTAAGGCATTACTTGTGTTCCCTGACATCTCTTATTTATTTCCGTAGGAACAATTGGCGCCCACCATGGGACACAAATTGATACCTTACCAAGCAATCCGAACACTATCGAGAATGGTTTCTACCTGCAGCAGAGTCAGAGTTATGAAGGACCTAGAGGTAACCCCAACCATGCCCGCAAGCAACACCATGAACGTGACCGCTATCCTCGAGGGGCAGGCCAAAAGGCAACAAAAGCTCGCTGATTTGAAAAAGCGCAGTGCTGACAAGATGGAAGCACTTAGGCAGGAGAACTCCAGACTAAGGAGGAAAATTGAAGCTGATATTACTTAGAAGGGGAAGGGCAAAGAGCTGCCAGAGGACCCCAAGTCCCTAGTTTTTCAACCTAGTGAAGAAGAAAGTGAGTACAACCCCACCACTCAACAAACACCCACCATATCTGCCCACCACACAACCACCCAACATCCAACCACCATCCCCACATAACCTGCAACTATTCATCCAGTCGCTACCATTCCCACCGCCCACATACCTCCTCACCACTACACCACCACATTCCCCATCCTTTATCATCACATTTCTTGCTACCATGTAACATCCCTAAGAAATATTACTTAAATAAATAAATAAATAAATAAAAGAAATTAAATCGTCATGATATTATTATTCCCAATGCGGGAAAATTTCAAAATATTTAAACATGCGCCAAAATTATAAGAAAGAAGTCATAAAAAAACGTTACAGTTTCCAAAATCCAAAATCATCAATAAAATACATAATAAAATATGCCTAGCTCTAATCCCAGCTAGCCCTCACTCCGTCGCCTGAGCGTCCTCAACATCACCTGTATCAACATCTGCTCCCGTGTAACAAATCACACGATCATCGTCATACACAAACAGAAAGGGTGAGCTGAGAAAAATAAAACAACATATACATAATATGCAAAATAAGACATACACCCATCTTATTCAATTTACTTTGTTCTTGGCCAAGACATTAATCCCAAGGTTGTATAGCCTTCAATTCACACAAAAGGTTAGCCTTGAACTCGGGAATGTGATGCTCACACGAACCTGCCCGCTCGTGGTCCTGCCTCTACGAACCTCCCCACTCGTAGTCTTGCTTTACGGACCTACCCGCCCATAGTCCAACACATGTGATCCTCCAACCTCGTACCTCTCCGCACATGACATCTCTCAAACGTGAGCACGGAACATACGAACCTACCTCGCTCGTATCCCCACGTGAGAGTAACTGGATATGAACCTCCCCGCTCATATCATCACATGTTAACCACCATCCATGAACCTACCCGCTCATGGCACATCATCTCCCGATCCAAGTGTATTATCATTACTCAAAACAACACCCCAAAATAAAGTAGGGACAACACATTTTCGCCTGGCTCAACCCACACGTCGCCAGGCGAAATCGTTCCAGACCGCCTGGCGGTACTTGCCGACCGCCAGGCGCCAGCACCTTCCCAACGCCACTATTTTTCAGTCACCGCCTGGCGGAGCACCCCTTGTCGTTAGGCGCTAGGTGGTACAGGGACCCCTGACGCTAGTCCCATCGCCTGGCGCACCTACCCGTGCCGCCAGGCGCTGTATCAGTAGCAGAACCCATTGGTTTTTAGCACCTCAATTAGTCTGATCTGCTGGATGACCCACTTCCAAGCGCCCAAATAAAGACTCCTCTATGGAATCCACATTATGGTTAGTTTACAACTATCATAAGTATCAAGTACCTAAACTTTACAATGGACAATCCATCTATTCAAGTTTTCACAATACATGAGCATTATCATAGTAAAGCAACTTCATCCATACCTGTGAACACAATCAACAATTCAATACCTTTAATCACGCCCCCAAGTATACTACACTGTAATAACCAGAACTTTACTTTCAATAGTCTTAGAATACCTTTCCCATAATTCCTCATGCATAGCCATACCTAACCACATTTTTCCTTCAGTACATATAATTGTAGCTCTATGCAATATTACATAACTAATTATCATCCACTATTGAATATAATCACAAATGTTACCTAAAATTAGTGAGTCATAATCAGCACTTATCCAGTCACACGTAAACGAATGCTATGCTTCCAAAACATGATCTATTAACTACAATTTTCCATTCTCCCTTTCTTCCCATAATATCCCAACCAACACCATAAACTAGTTATACTTGCAACCTATTACCATCCACGCAATTAATCACCATAGTACATTGCCCTTTTCTATGTTACCAAATTATTTTAAAACCATTCACACTCCAAAGCTCCTCCCTCAGTTTTTGCTACCAGAATTTCGTAGAACAGCCCTTGGCTTCGCTATCGCCTAGCGACGCTTTGCTTGCCGCCAGGCGAGGTATTAGTGCCTGCATAAACCAAGCTTCTTCGTACCTGCAATAGATTCAAACCCTTTTCCAGTATTCATTCACATCACTTACATTCACCAAGATACGACGATACCTATATAATGGACTAGTTTCCCGCTCTTAATTCAATTCCTATAGGTTCCTCGATCTTTACTTTCTTGAATAACTCAATTCAATCCATTACACAATATATCTAGAACTTTGCCATACCCCGAATTTCAATTGATTTCAGACCAACAAGGTATTCAACAGAAGCTACTCACATCAATTTCAGAAACCATATTGATTCCCATACAAACAACATTAAAACCACCAAACAGAACACGAACAGTGTCGCGCCGTCTGGTAGAAATTCATCGCTGCCAGGCGGTTCATGCCAAAACAAGAACAGCGCCTATCACTAATGTGCCGCCTGGCGGTAGGGATTGTGCCGCCAGGCGGTTTCTGGGAAAAACCCAAAATTCTCAATGAAACAGTGCCGAAAAATGGTTGAAAAGCATGCAATTTCAATCAAGCAACACACAGAATATGGTTCACGACTAATAACACGCAAAACAACTCCCCTTACCTGGAATCCTTGCTCCCAATTCGAATTTTTGTGTGTCTCGAACCAAAACCCTCTTGTCTCTTGTTTGTACCCGTAAGAATGGTTTTCCACTCCAATTCTTCTCTGAATTATGTGTCAAAAGCTAACCCTCGCTACCCAACGTTCACACCACAATTTCTAGTGCCTCTCCCCTTGCTAATTCCCTCTCTCTCCAATTTACTACCTCTCTAATTACCTCTTTACTCCACTAAACAAAAATTAATAAAAAAATGGGTTAATGGTTAATCAAGGCTCATAAACAGAATGTTTCCAACCTTCTAAGTTACCTCTCTATTGGCTGCTAGGGTTCCTAAACCCTTTCATATTCATGCCAAAGAAAATTTGGCAAAAAAAAGAGCAATTTTGTTCTTAGCAAGGTTTGAACTCACAACCCTTCAAACACAAAGTAAGTGCACAACCAATTTAACCAACTCATATTCGTGATAATTCCTCTAATTCTAAGATTATGTTATCACACCTCACATTCAAATATATAACATAAAAAATGCATAAGTTAAATAACAAATAATGGCAAACATAGGACTCGAACCCAAGCCCTCACACACAATCAAAGTACTCTCAACCACTTGAACTAGTACTTTTCCACGTCATAGCAATCCGCATTAAATCCCTTAAATGCTCTTATTACCCACATTAATTAAATAATTATTTAATTAACTATTTAATTTTCTGGGTCTTACACACCACACCAACCCAGACACCGCCATCCCTTTATTGACGCCATCACCACCACCCCCTTCCTAGCCAGTGGGAATCGTTCACACTGGAAAGCTATGCAGGAGACATGGACCCTGACGAGCACCTCAAGGTGTACGCCACCCATGTCACCCTATACACATCTGAAGACATCGTTTTCTGCAAAGCTTTCCCTACCACCCTCAAAGGCCCAGCCTTGGAATGGTTCACCTCTCTCCGCCATTCTCCATTGATTGCTACGACACCCTTTCCCACCTTTTCACAACCCCTTTTGCCGGCAGCTGCCCCGATCAAGCTACCCCTTATCCCTCTTTAGTGTCAAACAAGAAATAGATGAGACACTTAGGGCCTTTATAGACCGTTTCAGCAAGGCTGCCCTTTGAATGTCGAACCTCACCCAAGAGATGATCTTACAATGTATGGCCCTTACATTGAAACCTGGTCCGTTCGCTGACAACGTCTATCTTCGACAGACAAACCCTCAGTCGCTAAGACAGACAAACCATCCTCACGCTCTGAACTTAGGACAAGAAAGCCTAGACTACAACGATTTTCTAGAAATGCCCCGCTAAAGGTCCCCAAGTCACCACTTCTCGATGAAGCACTCCAGTTAGACCTCATCCCACCACCACATAAAACCTTGAATCCCCTCGATGCATATATGACCAAATACTGCAAGTATCACCGAAATAATGGCCACACCACAGACGAGTGTAAGGCACTTCAAGACAAAATAGAAGAATTGATCCGCGCTGGCCACTTTTACCGTTTTATCAAGAGAGATTGACCATCCCACCCCAGAAAATCTGACAATTGCCTCCCCTACGTGATACCTGCCACACTAACCAGCAAAATACCAATGACCACATAAATCACCCACTAGCCTGCACTAATGTCAACCAAGTTGATCCCCCTCTACGCGACACCAGCAACACTATATCTGGCAGCTTCGCCGGAGGTGGAGACACCTCCTCCGCTAGAAAGAAACATCTCGCAACATTCAGTCCATCAACCACATAACCTGTTCGCATCATAGACGTCGAATGCCCCCTATCACGTTCACTGATGATGACTTCCATGGCGTCGATCAATAGCAGGATGATCCAATGGCCATTGCTATCGAGCTTGAAAACTTTGCGGTAGAAAAGGTGCTCAGTGACCAAGGTAGCTCAATTGATATCCTATACGGGACCACCTACCAAAAACTTCAACTCCCTGCCACTATAATGGTCCCCTATGACGAACCCATTTTGCGGCTTCTCTCCAGAAAAGGTGTCAACTCGCGAATATATTGACCTCCACGCTGTGTTTCGTGAAGGATCTCAAACCAAAACCATACTCATCCGCTTTCTCGTGGTCGAAGCACCCACATCATATAATGTTCTGCGAGGACATCCATCCCTCAACACTCTTGGGGGAAGAATGACGGTTGGCAGCAAAAGTAGAGGCCGCCAAATTACTAGATGTCGGATTCATGGCTGAAGCACACCACACCACATGGCCTTCCAATGTCGTCCTTGTCAAAAAAGCTAATGGAAAATGGCGGATGTGTGTTGACTACACAGATCTTAACAAAGCTTTCCCCAGAGACGCTTACCCCCTACCCAACATTGACCGACTAGTAGATGGTGTAGCTGGGAACAAGGTCCTCAATTTTTTGGACGCATATTCCGGCTATAATCAGATACACTCACAACCGAAATCACGACGCGACGACGAATCAAAAATTAAAATTTGTAGAAATAGAGTTTGGAGTCGCCACCATAGTTATTGTAGGAAACTATGGAAAACCATAAAAAAGAGCAAGGTCTGCGAAAAACCAGATTTTGGGTCCGGGAGTCGGTTACGCATGGGGAAGGTATTAGCACCCCACAACATCCATCCTAAGACGATACCTTTAATTAAATGTGCAAAAGTTATGTGGTTTTTCAAAATATTTAATTTTCCCCAAAAATATTAATAAAAGAATGTACAAAAAACAACAAAACTATTTTTTTGATTTTTTGGGCCCGACAAGGATTAATCCTCGCTCTTACATATCTCCATGTGAATGGAGAATCAGGGTTACGTAGTTCTTTTTAAAAAATCTATTTGGAAAATTATTTGAAAATGATTTAATTTGTTTTATAATTTTGAAAATCTTTTTATTTAAATTTTAGTATTATTTTAAAATTGGTGTCATTCGACGCGAGCGACCAGATAGACACTTCAAATAATTTTTTTTATAATCTTTTATTTTTTTTATTTTTTAATCATTTATAAATTTTTAATATTTTTTTAAAGTTATTTTAGAGTAGTTGTAGATGTCATTGCGACGTGAGCAACCAAATAAATATAAAAGAGTAAACAAAGAAAGTTATATTTTATTTTTAGATCATTTGTATATATTAAAAAAATCGAAAGTCTAAATTGGATGTCATGCAACGCGAGCGGCCGAGCAGACAATAAAGAAAGGGAAAAAAATATTTTTTGTGATTTAAAAAAAAAGAATGAAAATTGAAAAAACTAAATCAAAAGATGAAAGAATTGAGAGTGACGTACCTTAAAAAAATTTCATTGTCTATGTTGGTGGTAATGAGAGAAAGAGAGTGTAGAGAATGTTTTGTTCTTCTTTTTTACTACCTCCTTCAATATGTTTTTTTTAAAGAGAGATGAAAAAGGATGTGTGTATGTGAGAGTGGTGATGGGAAAGAATTAGAGAAGTGTAGAGAATTCTTTTTTCGGTTTTCGGTCATGATAGAGTGCGTATTTATATTCACAACTTACAATGTCAATGCAATCTCAGCCTTAATTGTAACGAACAATATAAGAAAGGAATTGGTCATGATAGTAGCAAATTATGAGTATCAAATCGAAGCAAATCAGAGCACAAAATTAATCCCAATTAATAATATGGATTCTTACCATTTGAAGAGATATTACTTCTAATTATTATTATATAATTAATTTCTCTATCAGAACAAAGGTAGAAAATATTTGAGTTATTGGACTCATGAAAATTAATAACGAATTGGACTCTTTCTCTTTTTTTTTTCTTTTTTTTTTTCTCTTTTTTTTTTCTTTTATTTTCTAAAGTTGATGTTTTAAAATCTTTTTGATGAAAAATTTGTTTCACATTTTTTTTTTATTTTCCATTAACTAAAAAACCTTTTTTTATTTTTTTTATTTTTTTTTGAAAATAAATTTATTCACCTGGATGAAATTGGGTGTTGACAGTTGCCCCTCTTTACTTAGATTTTATTAGATAATTTGAAATTTTGACTTTTTCATATTATCGTAATAAAAGATAGGTAAAGATAAAAACACTAATTTCGCTCGGGTTTCAAAAGAAGACAAATTTGAAGACAAATTTGACCATACCAAGTAGAGGGTCTCGGTTTGGCACACTAATTCTTTTTGTTTTGTTTTTTTCCTTTTTGCAACAATCGAATTAGACGAATCCCGTTGAGAGGGTTTATTCAAAAGATTCGGTGACCATTACCATGTAGAGGGCCTCAATTTGAAAATTTTTCTTTTTTTTTTAATATTTTTTGAGCAAAGATTAGACCAATCCCGAGGAGAGGGTCTATATCTAAAGGATTCGATGACCATTACCATGTAGAGGGTCCCGATCCGAAAAAAAAAACAATGACCATTGCCTCGTAGATAGCCTTAATGTGACATAAGAAATTAATGACCATTACCTCGCAGAGGGTCTTGATGTAAAGAGATCGATGACCATTGCCTCGCAGAGGGCCTCGGTGTGACATAAGAAATCAATGACCATTGCCTCGCAGAGGGTCTTGATGTAAAGAGATCAATGACCATTGCCTCGCAGAGGGTCTTGATGTAAAGAGATCGATGACCATTGCCTCGCAGAGGTCCTCGAAGTGACATAAGAAATCAATGACCATTGCTTTGCAGAGGGTCTTAATGTAAAGAGATCGATGACCATTGCCTCGTAGAGGGCCTCGATGTAAAGAGATCAATTACCATTGCATCGCATAGGGTCTTGATGTGAAGAAAAGGAAATCAATGACCATTGCCTCGCAGAGGGTCTTGATATATATAAAAGGAGAACTTGAATTTTGCTTTTGAACTGTCGACAAACACCAAGTGAATGCCTAACGTTTTTGAGACTTAAACAAAAAATATCGTTTCTGACTTTTTCTCTTTTTTTGTAAATGATTTTCAATGATTTTGTGGAGTATGATGAATGATTTGATGATGCATGAAATGTTATGATTTTCTTTTTGAAACTATATGATATGCTTCAATGGATGCGTGAATGCATGAGTGGAATTTGCTCTATTTTTCATTTTTTCATTTCTTCATAAATCTAAGAAATGTTGGAGGAGTTATGCATATGCACACATTATGAATCATTGATGATGTATGACATGCTATGATTTTCTTTTTAAACTTAGACGATGATGCATGCATGGATGCGTGGATGCATGGGTGAATTTTGCTTTATTAAAAAAGATGAATTACTCATGTATGCATGACTTAGTATGATGTATGAATTTTTCTTTTGCATTTTTTTGAAAACAATATTCGAATTGATTCTCATTTCATTGTTATTTCTAATTCATGGAGTCATTCTACTTTGATTTTTTTTTACTTTTCTAAATCATTTCCTGGTCTAATCAATTTACTAACAAACACTTTTTTAATCATTTCTTTGAAACACTATTTGAATGACATGCATGAAATTGCCAAGGGCTTGAAAAGGTTTGGATGAGGTGATAAAGATTAACTAAGGAGTTGCCCCAATTTGAATTGGTCTTGGGGCACAAAATGTGTTTGGGTTTTCCCCAGTTACTGATGGAATGAAGAAAATGATGGGGACTTCAAAAATTTGCCCCTAGTATGAGAGTCTAGGATGGTCTTATGGTGCAAAAGCGTGTTTGGTTTTTCCCAGTTGAGGAGGTGGAAAAATGATAGGGTCTTCACAAGTTGCCCCTAATGTGATCACAATCTTCAATATAAATAAATGCCCCAATT
>Ga0214545_1002232_pt1 | contig 37344 bp, 20 predicted proteins | sample CNSS4metaG_FD_160064 | JGI IMG/M metagenome (GOLD analysis project Ga0214545, IMG submission 160064) | Root nodule microbial communities from cowpea collected in UCLA plant growth center, Los Angeles, California, USA - CNSS4 | ecosystem: Host-associated > Plants > Roots > Nodule | place: USA...
TTTTATATTATTTTAAAAAAAATATATATATATATATATATATATATATATATATATATATATATATATATATATATATATATATATATATATATATATATATTCTACGAAAAATGATATTATGAATCTCAATTTTTTATTTTTATTTTTATTTTTTAACATGATTTAGTATGAGTCATTGATTTTTTTAAAAGAAATGATAGTGATATATTAATCAATGACTCACACTAAATCATATCAAAAAATAAAGAATGAGAGTAAAAAAATGAAAGTTATAGTGTATTTTTCTTATTCTAAATGCTTTAACGTATGCATGATCACTATTAGTACGTGGCTATTGTTTTGTTTCCGTCACTAAAAGCTTGCAGTGATGTTTTGGTGTATATTGTGATGCATGTTTCTTTTTCTCACCTACTAACCATACCTATAAGTTTAGCACATTTGCTTTAGTTTTTATTTCTTTCTTTTCCTTTCTCTTTTTCATCACTTTTCCCGAAAGGAGAAGCTTTCTGTGCACAATGCTTTCGAGAGAAAGGTTTTCATGCAGTTTGGTTTAATGATTTGATTAATTGTTCCCCATTCGGGCACTTTAAAAAAAATAAAATAGCAATGTTATGATATTTCGTTGAACTTCTCGCACCGAAAGAAAAGAAAAGGGAAGATAGTGCTTGATTTTATAAATGTTGGTTAATTTATTTTTTGAAATTTTAGTAAAATATACTATTTTGGTTTCTTAACATATTATATATTTGTCCTTTTACTTTGTATTGATATACTTTTATAGACTATAAAGTCGTTTATTGCTTAATAATGTCAAGGATTACACTAACACCTTGTAATAATTTTAAAATTAAATTGACCGGTGTTCTTAATTTAAAAAAAAATGTGATCTATTATGAAAAGAAAAAAACTTTCCCATCCATTAGTTATGGGTGTATGAACACTACTAAAATAACTCATATTTTATGTCAATTTTGTTTTATTTTTTTTTTAGGAAATACTTATAAATTTTGTTATGAAAAAAAATTTATAGAAAATTATTGTCAATTTTTTTGCAAAATATTTTGTATAAAACACTTTTCACAATAAATTTTATAGAAAATACTTACGAATTTTATAATTTTGTAGGAAATAATTATCCACAAAGAAATCACCTGCCAATTAAGATTCTTAGAAAAAGTAGCAGGAAAAAATCTTTTCTTGCAAATATTTTTAACAAATTTACAAGAAAAATCTTATGTAATATGAAGAATAATAAGAAGAAATATAAATTTTATGAAATAATAAAATGATTATTTTTTTTTCTGCTTTTCAACGTGAAGAAACTCCTTGATTAATTAGCCTGTATATTATGAAAGATTTGTCATACATAAGAAGAAATTTTCTTGTTATATTACATAAATTGGATAAATTTCTTTAAAATACTCTGAAGAGATAAGAATAAAATAAATTTATGCATAAGCTAATTTGCAGTTACATGATTTTTTAAAATTGTATATGAATTAATTTTAAATTATAAAAAATGTTAATTTCTTTTGTTTCTCTAGTAGTAAATTTATGAATAAATTTATTCAAAGAGGTACTATGAACCATTTAAATCGGAAAAAGAATGGTAACTCTTTTTTTTCGGAAAAAGTTACGTAAATTTATTGATTTTTAACTGTTTTTTTTATATATATTTTAAAAAAACAATAAAATTGATTATTTAACGCATGAAAATTAAGAGAAGTGACGTGACTTTTTCGGAAAACAATACTGAAGATATGACTAGATGCTTTTGTTTTAAAGGAAAGTAGAATTAAAACTGACCGTTAGTTATAATTAGCATTTAATTTAGTATTAACTCTAAGTTTACTCCAAAGAGGTGAAATTGATAAGTTTTGTCCATAGTGGAGGCAACAAATTAATGGGTGCATATATAGTTGTGAGGAAATGGTTATTTTTTAGGTTTATTGATCCATCAAATAATATATGTATGATGATGTCATGGGGTTGGTGAAAAGAGTTAAATCACATGCATTCATTCAAATGGACATCTATTCTATATATAGAGGCCATCATATAGCTGTATAGGAATAACCAAACAGACAAAACGACATGCATACACATTATACATATCTATTATATCCATCTTATATATTCCAAAGTTTCAAGAGACACACATCAGAACTTGCAATGAGTTCAGCGACACGAATGAATATAAATAAAGGTTAAATATATTTTTGTTCCTCAAATTTCAATGAAATTTGGAATTTTTTTTTTTAAACTGTTGATTAATTTAGTCTTTCATCTTAAAAAATACGTAAATTTAGTTTTTTTAACTAAATTTTGTTAAGTTTATATGACGTTTCAAACGCATTTCATGATAGTATTTGAATTGTTTACACCGTTTGACATATTTTCGCTTCAGTGTTAACTCAAATATTAACATAAAATACGTTTAAAATGTCAAATAAACTAAACAAAATTTAGTAAAATGATTAAATGTACGTATTTCTAAGAATGAATAACTAAATTAGTATAAAGTTTTAAAAAGAGACTAATTCTAAAATTTACTAAAATTTGAGGGACCAAAATCATATTTAATCCTATAAATAAATAGATAAAAGGAAAAAACTTTAACAGTTCTTATAATTAAGAATTTTAATGTTTTTTCTTCGATACTAAAATTTGATTTAATTTCTTACCTTGATTATATATATATATATATATATATATATATATATATATATATATATATATATATATATTAAACTGTTATTTTAAAAACCTATTTCATAATATATAAGTTCAGTGCTCAGTGCTCATTTTCCAAAGGTAGTTTCACCAACCATTAGCCTTAATAAAACATAAGTTATTATATTTTAATAAAGCTAACAAAAAAACTCCGTATAAATATGGTGCTTTGGTACGTGCAAATAAGAAAACTCTACCTCGTAACATGATGAAACATAAAAAATTTCAGGTCTCTAATCCATACTACAATATCACTTCATAACGAAATATTTTATAATATACAAATAAAATAAAATAAATAAAATAGATACAATTTTTGTAAATTAAACTTCCAACATAATAGAGTTGATAAGATTATTGTATTAGAATAACAGTGGTTTTGGAATTTGTGTTTAAAATTGCACCAACTCCTCCCAACAGCTGTGGTGCGTGAAATGTTCCCAACCAAACACCTTCGTGGCTTCTGTCATTTCACCACTGTCTGGAACAAAAAACAAATCATAAAATTAATAACTCTTATTCTCATTGTTAATTATACTAATTAAATCTTAAAATTCACCCAACAATAATGCAAATGCCAAGACTCTAAAAACTTTATTTCACAGACTTTTATTTCTATATATTACAAATTATCAGAAATTTAATTTTAAACTAGTAACTATAAATGCTATTTTGTTTTATGAAATGAAAGAAGTTAAGTTTATTTCTTTTAGAAGCCTTTTTCTTAAGAAAGGCAATGCCATGGAAGGTTCAGAGTTTTACTTTTGTTACAGAATATTTTTCTTTAAAAAAGGGGCACTGTTACTTTTTTATCAGCCAATAACATGATTTTTGTAAATATATAAGAAAGAGGATAAGAGTACAAGGAATCCACCTTAACAAAAAGCTGTTTTTGCAGTCGTCAACCACAAAACTCATTCTAACTATATAGTTCTGTCCCAAAACATCAAAGTTCTTTTCATTTTTTATTTTTTATTTTTGAGAAAATTATTTCATCAATCAGAAGAATTCTTTCAATTTAACTCACTTTTGATGAGCAATTTGAATACAAGAACTTTGAACAAAGTATATAAAAATTAAATTTACAATTGTCTTATCGGGAGACTCACAGTGATCCTAGTGTTGTATGATACATATAATCTTAAATAAAATTATAATTGATGGTAATTGATTAGTGAAGTTTATTTATTTTTTTCATTTGAATTGAAGCTCTATTTTTTTTTTCTCAATTATTTTTGCATGATGTTTCAGACTAATTAAAATTAATTGATAATTTAGTTTCCTATATATCTTTTACTAACTTTCCCATTTTTCTTCATATAACTAACCAAGTCTCAGTGAGAATGAGAAGTGAAAGAAAATGATTTTCACGACGATTAAATAACTAAAATGAACTCCGTTTATACTTTTACTTGATATGCTCTTCTTATGTAAAAAGATTAAAATAAAATACACACACACACATATATATATATATATATATATATATATATATATATATGCTACAATTATATTTTTGGTTTATATTGTTATTTATAAATTAATGAAGAATATCAAGCTTTTGCATGTGAGATAAGACTGACATAGACATCTAATATATATAAATATAAACTTACACGTACCTTATAACCACCCATTTAGTAATAATAGAGTGTTTCTTTTCTTCCGTTGTCTATCATATTATTTTTCCTTTAAGTTCTTTTTATGTTAGAAAATAAGATAACCCATTAGAGATGTTTTAAATTATTAGATTATTGAGTTGCTTAAATTATTAAAAGATATAAGTGATATAGATGACCGACTATACTGAGATGACTAAACATATTTTGAGATATTTCTTATTTTGAAATTCTAAACTTTTATCGCTTACTAAAAAAGACATTTCAAAAATTTTGAGTATATATTATAAAGTTAAATATATTTTTGTCCTTTATGAATAAAAATAAAAATTAATTATTTTTAAAAATTTAGTTGAATTTAGTTTTCTAATTTTATAAATGTATAAGTTTAGTATTTTTAACAATCAAATTTTGTTAAATTTATTTTACGTTTTAAACATATTTTTAAACAAATATTGAGGTGAAAATGTATCAAACTGCGTAAATAATTTAAATACTATCATGAAATGCATTTGAAACATTAAATAAATTTACATTTTTAAAGATAATAAATTAAATGATCAAAATTTTAAAGATGAACTAATTCTAATTTTTACTCAAAATTAAAAAATAAAAAATATATTTAATATTATATTTAACGGTGTTAATCTCAATTTTTTAATAAAATGAGACTATTAAATATAGTCTCAAGAAGATTATTTTTGTTTTCCCACAAACAACACCATTCTTTTAATTTTAATTCCATTCAGATAACATCGGAAACAAGATCCATTATGTATGATCTAAAATGAAAATAAAAAATTAAAATGTTTAATAAATTTGATTTCATAGTATTAGAGAATATGGAAATAGCATTTGCAAGGGAAAATCTGGGGGCACGAAAAAGGGTTGTTTTGCGGTGTTATGGGGACCACTACCTTTCCTATGTTTGAATCTGATTAAACGTCTCTCTATAAGTTGGTTCTAACTCTGCGACTCTCCCTCTGTGAGTCAAACATCTCAAACGTAGTATACAAGTTCTTCACAGCGCATAGCAGAGCCCAGTGTTTTTTTTTATTTATTATTTCAAGGTAAAGAAGGAAGGAAGGAATCCATTTTTTTTTTTAACAAAGAAAGTTCCTTGCATCTTCTTTTGTTTCAGACCTGGCTTCCCTTTTGTTTTCAATATCAATCAATCTGTTGTACCAATATAAAAAGTTCTGTACAAACCGTGTTAGCATGTACACAGACTGGAATAAGAAAGGAAAGAGTCTGTAATAAGATAACTAAAGTGACAGAGATATAGAAAAAAAAAGGTAATGTCTGAAAAAAAAAAAAACATTGTATGGAGTTGCAATGGTGTGTGTGCTATATATTTGTGTGTATGTATAATGTATGCTTCCCAGTTTCACTCTCATGATCTCATCAAACACCTCCTTATAGTATACTCCATTCTTGTGTTGTGACACATTCAAGAAGTTTTGATCTTGTTGCTATATTGTTCATCTTTTGTTTGAACACAGAGAAATGGGAGTTGGAGGCACACTGGAGTACTTGTCTGATCTAATGGGTAGTGGCTACCACCACAAGAAGAAAAAGAAGAAGCAGTTTCAGACGGTGGAGTTGAAGGTGAGGATGGACTGTGATGGGTGTGAGCTTAAGGTCAAGAACGCCCTCTCTTCACTAAGTGGTGAGTTGCTCACATTCTTGTCATTTTTTGATGTTAGTTATGATAGACTCTAACTTGATTCTGATATTATATTAGAAATGAACTTTTAAGTCTAATTCAATCTCATAAAACCGACCTTTTAAGATGAGAATTATATCTATATATATTGTGAGTTGACTCATCTCTAGTCGACGTGGAACTTCAACATAATTGAATTCAGAAACTCTTCCTTCTAACTTTACCGCCAAACAAACCTTATCATTTATTATATATCTATCAATGTTACTTATCGAAGATGAAATGGTGAGTGCAGGAGTGAAATCTGTGGAGATAAACCGTAAACAGCAGAGAGTGACGGTGAGTGGGTATGTTGAAGCAAACAAGGTGTTGAAGAAGGCGAAGTCAACAGGGAAAAGGGCTGAGATTTGGCCATATGTGCCGTACAACTTGGTGGCTCAACCATATGCAGTTGCAGCTTATGATAAGAAAGCTCCTCCTGGTTATGTGAGGAGAGTGGAGGTTGCTGCAAACACTGGAACAATCACAAGATATGAAGACCCTTACGTCACCATGTTCAGTGATGACAACCCAAATGCCTGCTCCATCATGTAGACAAAATATATGCCTTTCTTTTCGCACAGCATTGTAAATTTTCAAATTTTAATGCAGTGTTTTTGTCTTTTGCATTTTCATCTTCTTGCTTTTCTCGACTGTTGACTTCTTTTCTGGTTATTACATAAAAAGATGAGAACAAACGTTGCTGTGATATGATCATTGTTTTCCTATTTTCTTTTTTTTTTTCCTCAGCATTTCAGATTGTACACTTGTTTGCCTGTACCATTGGCCTTGACCTTGGGATATGATATGACATCGTTTTCGTTGTGATTCTCTTTCTGCCATAAATGAAACTGGATAGAGAGTAAAAACATCAATACAACCATATCATGTGCATAACAGTGAGAAATAGTTTATTAGATATGCAATTATCTAAATGTACCAGAGATATATTTTTAATCCTCAATGGTACTTATTCGTAGTTTAGTTTTGATCGTTTCTTAAAGTTTATTTCCAATTTTTGGTACATCTTGAATTCAATTTTGTCTAGTTTTCTAAAAACATTGGTTGAAGAATTAAATTTAAATAAATTAGGTGTTTTCATAAACTTTAAAATGTAATGAGAGAAAATTTTTCCTTTTACTTTTGATCTATAATTTCACAGGTCTTCTTTCATTTGTGCATACAAAAACATCTTTTCTCAAAATTTTCTTAAATTAGAAATTGTCTTCATTAAACTTCCCTGTCTCATATTTTTCATTATTTTAAACAAGGTTATCAATTTCCACCAAGGATAATATCATATCATCTATTGGAATGACAATATTGACCTTGAAGTAGAACAACAAATAATTAGTTTATAGAAAAAAGAGATAAATCACTGGATACACTTAAATAAAAAATTATTTTTCTTTAGGATTTTCCTAAACATTAACCTCTGCACTACCACACACTATATTAAGTAATAAGAATATTTTTTTTTTCTTGATGTGAAAGACTAAACAATAACATATTATATTAACATTTTTCTGCAAATCCCAATAATAGTAGCAAATTACTCTTAACAAAAAAAAGAAAAAACAATGAAAGAAGAAGATCTACTGAACTCAAAACATAACATAATTTTATTGCCTAACAAGTTGATTACAAGAGAAAGCAAACTCTTCTTATATAGAAGAGTGAAGACTTCAAAAGTGTCAAAGAAATAAAGTGACAACAGTCATAAAGCTGACAGTTGTTACGATTGAGTTTGGAACAAAAAACATTGAGTTTGGAACATAAAAACAGAAATTGATTTGCTTTCTTTGACACTTTAGTTGTTTTTACTCTTCTATAAGAGTTTGCTTTATGTTGTAATCAACTTCGTATACCATAAAATTTTGTTACGTTTTCAGTTCAGTAGATCTTCTCTCATTTTGTCCTCTTTTCTATTAACTCTCCACAACCAAACTTTAACACTGATGCTAAGTACCAGAGCCCCCATTTTCTAGCAAAAGAAGTTTTAGAGATGATGGTATCGTAAGATTTTGGTTGGTACAAACTCAAAAAATAAAGGCATCAAAATTTGCAATTGGTTACAATGTTATCATTCACAAGACATTACCTATTAAAAATAAGGATTGAGGAAACTTCACCATTCCTATTACCATTGAAAAATTGTCCATTGGTTGTGCATAGTTTGATTTGGTGGAAAACATTAATTTGATGTCTTTGTATACATCGGATAAGGTTGAAGATATGGAAGTGAAACCAACACGTAGGACACTACAATTTGTAGATCAATCTGTCAAATATCCATATGTTTTTGAAAATATTCTTTTAAGATGTTTTTTTTTTCCTGCAAATTTTGTGGTGATGGATATGACTAAAAATTCAGAAGTTCCCATAATCTCGGGGGAACTATTTATGAAGATATCTCAAACCATTATTGATGCTAGAAAGAGGAGATTCAAGCTTAAAGTTCAAGATGAGGTTATCACTTTTAATGTTATAGATACCACATATAATGGTGTTTATTTTTTATTAGATGCACTTGCTATGATGGAGGAAAACGTCTGAAGTCAATTGCACGTGTGTTCTACTTTGGAACGAGTTTTACTCACTTCTTTTCAAGAACTCACAAAAGGAGGAGGAGAAAGATGTAGAAAAATTTGCAAGCTTGGAAGGGTTGAAGATATAACAAGAGAAGAATTTATGTGAAGAGAAACCTAAGTTAGAACTTAATATACTTCCATCTCACATTAAATATTGAAGAAAATCATGAGAAGCTGATATATTTTTTACTTAAAGAAGAAAAAGTTATTATTTTGAACTTATATAAATGGAAGCTCTAGAGTGACATATTCCCAAATGGCTATTCATAGCTACAATCACTATTATTAAAGTAATTGGATCTACTATAAAGTAATTACATTTTTTATTATTCAATTATAGATTATTATTATTATTATTTTGCTACTCTTTTATGCTTGATGTTTGTTTTGGTCCGTCCATCTAATTTGTTTTTTTATTTCTCAATTGTAATTGGGAAATTACATTGAATTGTGATATGGATAAAATAATTAAGATTTTATATGTTTAGGGATAGAGTAAGAAAGGACAGGGCATAGTTAGAATCCTTTTTCTTAAAACTATTGACTTAATACACTAATTCAAAATATTTTAGCACTTCAGATATTAACGCTAGAAAAATTGTGGGTTGATGATAATTAGATCTTGGATGAGAAATACGTTAATTACATTTTAAGAAGCCTAACTGACTTTAAATCCAAAGATTTGACTCATCCAAATTAAATTCATGGCGCAAAAATCTAAAATTCAAATATCTTATTATTTTTCATTTATTTTATATGCAATGGTCTCTGATATATGGTTATTTTATCATTCAAATTCTCATAGTATAAGGAAACTATACTTTATTGCCCAAACACAAGCATATGTGGATAAAACTTTTACTTATCACTTTATAACTTATAAGGTTTGGTAATTTTGTCAATATTCTTAACCAAGCAGAGAAGAATATCGTTAGAAAGGACTCCAAATTGCTTGCGATTAGAGGCATTGATTATTTTTCCTGTTGTATACATTCACAGTGGCATTGCATTTTGGCTTTGCCGACCTAGTTACGGAACACTTGGCCCCTCTTATCACCAAAAGGGAAAATTTGACAGTGTGCATTGGAGCTATTTTTGAAAAAGCATACAAAATTTAAACCAATTCCAATACGCTTGGTTCCCAGAAGAAGGTGAAGCAAACAGGAACAATAATGTTGAAGGAAGGCATATCCTTTTTCTCTCAATCAACGTGAGGCAGGAATCAGCTTTACTTTTTCATCTTTGGCTTTTTCTATTTCCCTCTCCCTTTACCTGATCCTCACAAAGTGTAAAGGCACATGCAACCTCGGGATAATGTAGAGGATTCAACATAATTATGCAGATGACTATTCTCATTATTATTATGATCACCCCAACCTAACGTCATCACGTTGTAAGAAAATATTCAATGGTGAAAAACGTATACTGACATAAATCCGTTAAGGTTGAAGGTATTCATTTATGCTGTCCGATCTAAAAACTAGTCAGTCACACCAACTGGTGAGCACATGTAAGTGTAACATGTTTCTTAAGCACTACCAAATTGGGTAGATAAATTTTAGATTTAAAATTTGCGCTGCTTGTTTAAACATATAAAGTTCTATTATGTCAGAATCTGTTCACAGTGAACTATTATCATTCAAACAGAAGCAATAAAGTTTAACTGAGTCATGCTTATATAAAAGCTAGTCAGATGTTAGCTAGTATGACTGGGCTAATTTGCCTCATAAGTTGAACCAGACACAGAAGCACGACTTGCGTTTCAGAGAATTAAAATTTAGGATGTGTTTAGTTAGATCAATAACCCCAAATGGATTATTAATCAAATCAGCATAGAAATCATATTTGAACCTTTTTAATTACTAATCCTGTTTAACTTTCAAATTATGACTCTCCCTTTGCACTGCTTAAGCAAATATAGTCATGCCTATTTCGGACTGGAAGATCAAAAGGGTCAAGCATGCCATGTATTAGAAGTGACATTTATTATATGAAGAATTAATAAATTTTTATCATTCAGAGAGCAGTATTGAAAATTACATTTACACTAAAGATACACAAGTTGCTCGCGTGTCCTGTGCAGAGATACACGTGAATTATCTAATAGATATCCCAGGAAGAACTGGTCCTTTTTCTCGAAAGGGATATCCAGGTCAATCATGTACCACTCCACTAAACAGGAACAATAACTTAAGGTAGCTGGAATCAGGAAGGAGATTCTGCCAAACAAGGTGATCCACATTCTCCTCTATTTCATTGCTCTAAAAACAATAAGAAATTAGAATTGTACCTATTTTAGATAAACTAGGCCAGAGAAGAAAAGAAAGCATACCAGTAAATATCACCATTATCTCTTTAGCAATAATAGCTTTAAGTAGAGGTTTTCACGTTATACTACAGGAAGATATATTAAATTTATTTACCGCAGGTCTGCTTCTACCTGCCATTTAAACAACATAATGTAAAATTCACAAAGAACTCTGTTTGACGCAAGAATCGAAATATTAGGCAGTCTATGTTTTAACTATGATCACTTTTGTCATCAAATTTTAATTCTTCTTATTAGATATGATCAATTCCAACCGAATAAACTACTAAAGCAGTTGATCAATGCTTTATCATGCAGGTGCTTATTAAATATAATGAATGCAAACCAATTAAACTACTAAAGCATGTGATAAATGTTTTATCAAGAAGTAGCATACATACAGATGCATAGAATCATCTTGTTAGATGGCCAAGAATGGAAGTTGTACTATTGTGATAATTAGGAAAGAAAACCAACAAGGTTTGATGCCCATTTCCAAGCATACAGAAAGTAATTTAAACACAACAATAGTGTTTGGCTACCATTTCAACTACATATTTTAAGAACATAAAAATTCTGAGTTATGGAAACTCACCCAATTCACGTGTGGTTCATATGCATATAGGTATCTGATCAGATGAGTTCGTTCACCTTGATCTGTTCCCCGAATAAAGCTCAACAAAATTAACATCATACAGAAGAGTGGCGTTGGCGGGTATGTTGCAGTCACCTATTCATTGAATCAGTGACAAACTTGTCAAAATCTAACAAATTTAACGAATCAAGTCATCTTCTGATAATAAACCATACACTTAATATTTACAGCTTTTTCTAGAACATAAGTAATGAACTAAAAAACGCATGTTCCATGTAGGAGTTAAAAGAATCCTAAACAAGTAGACAAGAATTTTACACACACACACACATATATAAAATTTTCCCCTCTCTATAGTGTTATTCTACTACTTTATTGGTGTTGCAGGTGCAGTTAAATATTCCATATGCGATGAAACGTAACCTGAGAAGCACCCCGCAGGTTCAGGGCCATATGCTAACTGTGGAGGAATCTGCAGTTTGCGTTTCCCACCTGGGTTAAAAATGGTAAATTAGCAAGTCTATAAAGAGACTAGCAAGTGACACGTGTCATGATCTAAGAATTAAATTAATACCTATCCGCATTGGAGGTACTCCTTCACCCCCTAAAATTCCCTGATCCAGTCCCCTGATTACCTGGACACAATACACTCTCATATGTCACAACATAGCAAAAACTGTTACTAAATACTTTAAGATAAAAAATAAATTCTATACCTTGCCAACACCAATGCGCATGGTGAGAGATCTACCACGTTTATAGCTGCTATCAAACACTATTCCATCGGCAAATCTCGCAGTATAGTGAACCTGTGTTGCACATACCATTAATATTCATAATCAGAACAACAACCGATAACTAACTAACAAACTAAAATCTTTGCCTGCGTGCAGAAATTGAGTGAGTAACTAACATTGATAAGCTCACCGAGTGGAGCTTCTACACCGAAGCCCTCAACAATATCACAGTAACCGAGGCCAGACTTCACATACTTGTACTCACACAAAGGCTCTCCAACGGTGGCGTAGTATTCGATTCTTGTGGCGTCCGCGTCCAACGCCGTTAAACCCATCACCCAAGCCGTTACCAACCCAATACCCATTCCAACCAATGGATTCTTGTTACTGTGAACTGCACATGGCAACTTAGTAGGCGCTTCGCAATTCTTACCATTTGGTTTCCAAAAACACGAAGGAGAGCAATAAGGAACGCGAACACTGGAACACAGTGAGAGTGCCATTTTCCTTTCTGTTTCACGTTATCTGTATCTCTACTCAACTCTTTCTGTGCCTCACTCCCGATATTAACGGTTAGCTTTTTCATTCCTATTCTTCATTTTGTTTTTTAGCAAATTAAATATCTTCCGTCTTAAGATTTTATAAAAGAAAAAATAAACTCTACATTTTTTTGGGCTATAAAATGACATATATTGGGCCTTCAAAACTTAATTGGGCCAGAAACTCAAGAACGCTCGCTCTAACCTCAAACGGCCACGTAACTACCAAGCACGTTTCTCAATATTCCCCTAACGAACTTCTCAAAGCCGTTCACTCGCGCGCGCTCATATAACCATCTCACTGGCTTCATTTCCCTCTTGCACTCACTCCCAACTCCGATCTTTGCTTCTTGAATACTCTCTCCGCCATGGAAATTTTTTTCTCCCTGCGATTTGCGCTTCTCTGCGCCGCGTCTTTCGCTTCCATACTCTACGGCACCAAGGCCACGGCCACAACCGCCACCCCTGCCACCAACCAAGGATTCGAAGCTCCCTTCCCGCCATCCAATCCTCCACAAACTCCGCACAATATCCAAGAACACTCGTTCTTTTCTCACACCGCGCTCCTCCCTCCGATCTTATCTCACCTCGGCTTCCACGAGCTGGCAACGGCGGCACCGTCGCTGTCTGACGCAGCAACCACCGCTTCCTCGGCCTGGAATGGTCCTTCCACAATCTTTGCTCCCTCTGATGCCTCTCTCCGCACCTGCGTTTCTTGCTCCGTCCCGAACCTCCTCCGCGAACACATCGTTCCCGGTCTCTTCACCATCGATTATCTCCGGAAACTTGCTTTCGGCACCAAGATTGAGACCTTGAGTGCAGGACGTTGCATCACTGTTACCTCCGAGACGCATCATCTGAATACTAACACCTACACCAACAACAACAACAACAACACCAACTACACCATGGCCGCCGCAAAGGTCTTCCTCTCATGTTGACTTATAGATTAATTCAGTCGGAATCTTTTTATTTTCTGTTCAGTTTAATCACTATGTATTTGTTTCCTCTTTCGCGAAGGTTTTCATCGGTGGTGTGGAGATCACGCAACCGGATCTTTTCAACAACGGCATGGTAGTTGTTCACGGCCTTCAAGGTTTCGTCTCCCCTCTATCCCCGTTCTCTTGCGAGGTGGAGAGGATGACGTCGCTCTCGTTTCCGTTCCATCCGGATCAACGTTCCGGTCACGGTCAGCATCATCTGCCCTCTAACAACCCGACCGCGCAACCTTCTATGATGCGCTTGATGCTCCGAGACGCAATGCTCAGGCTCCGCAACAACGGCTTCAGCATCCTCGCCCTGGCGATGAGGGTGAAGTACGCGGAGCTCGTGACGCTCAACAACATGACTGTGTTCGCCGTCGACGACATGTCCATCTTCTCCGGTTCGCACACTTACATCAGTAACGTCAGGTTCCACATTGTGCCGAACCATTACCTGTCGATTGCGGATCTCGAGAAGCTTCCGCTCGGAACTGCTCTGCCGACGCTGGAACGAGGTCAGCCGCTCATCATCACGACCTCCGGCGGAGGAGAGGCGTCGGCACCGATGAGGATTAACTACGTGAGGCCTAAGGTTGCGGATTTGATCCGCAACGTGAAGATCGTGGTGCACAGTGTGTATTTGCCGTTTCCACATATCAATCCTGTGGCTGCTGTTTATGATACTATCGTAGGCGGTGAAGGAGCCTCAGAAGGAGAGAGTGATGTTCCAGATTCCGCAGAACAGATGCCGCAGGGAACTTGTTCTGCTATTGATGGACGTGGAAGTTGCGTCACTGGTGTGCCTCCAATGCCTCACGCCAAGGCAATGGTGGAGATTGAAGACCACCATGGCCTGTGAATAATTCCGTCCTCAGATTCACGATGAGTGATCTGAGTGAAATTCGTAGTTAGTTCACTTTGTTATCGATGTTAGTTCTCATTAGCTTGAGTACTGTGAAATGTACGTTCCTTTAGTTTGAGCATGACCTGTGTATAGTCTTATTCAGTCAATCTTGTTGATTTTGTTCTTCCATAAAACCTTCACAAACGTTTAAGTCTGTTACATGCATACTTGGGAGATTTTGGTTTATAATACAAATTTAATCAGATTTTTTTTTTTTTTTTTTACATTTTAACCCAAAATACTATATATGTTTTGGGAAATAGTGAAAGATGAAATAATAGAGTTTCCATACCATAATATGTGATTTGGAGCTTCACCTTCAACTTAAGTTCAAGATGAAATTCCACTAAATATAATGTATATTTCTATCATTCTTTTGTGATCATCTAATACTTGATTTTAGATGTATCTTATTTATGGAACATATGAATGGTTTGATAATATATAGTAATAGTTTTTTTAGGTCAATTAGTGTCGAGTCATTTCCTTGCATGAATATTAAACTGAGGTCAAAACCCTATGAGTTAAGATTAAAAGATTGATTAATAAAAAAATCAGAGGGAGATGCACATTCTGAACCTAAAGCTCAGTCTCAATAATACCAAACCAATCATCAACCTCATTTTAAAGACCAAAAAACTTGATTGATGAAATAACAAGGTAGTGTGAAATGGCTTCCCGGCCTACAGGTTTGCAAACAGATATGGAGTAAAGTTCTAGTATGGCCCATAAGACGAAGAATCTCATTGTCCCGTCATAGATGACATTATACTTCTACAATGGAAACCTCTAAGCATTTCTTACTCTTTGGTAATCTTTGGTAAATAAAGGACCCACAAACAAAACATATATTACTTCTGCCACATCAGCAGCAAGTGGTAGTCAAATAACAGGTAGTGTCAAACTCCCATTTTCCTAGATGAAATGTAATGGAACTCTACTTTTGGTAGTTATTTCTTACATCACTCAAAAAAGAGTTACATAACATACAAACATATTACTTTTCACTATTTGAAAAATAGACATCTCTTATTGCCAATGATAAAAGGTTGAGTCAAATTTTTAATTATTGATTATTTATTTCACTAAATAGATCGAGACTAAACCTTTAAATATAAGGATTCTCCACCAATTTTATAAATTCTTTAGGAAACATGTTCTTTACAGACATGGATTATTACCATATATGGTTATCTCTAATAAAGGTAGACCATTTATTGACAAATAAATTAATAAGTTTGTTCGGTAGTTTGGAATCAAATACCAAATCTCTAAATCCTTTATTTTTCAAGCCACTCATTAAGTCATCTGAATAAATTCAATACTTCATAATGGCCCCACATCATTTAACAATTTGACATCAAAAGAATTCGCAACTTAATAACTTGAATGTTAATTTTAACCTACTTAATCTTTCTTTTTATATTTTTTTTTAAATAATGGAATTTTGGATTACTCTAAGCTAATTATATCACTGATCTCCATATTTTTTTTCGTCTTAATTTTAAATAGAAAACTTTTATATCAAGCCAAGGATGGACCACTCAGGCAAATCATCACAGTAACGTTGAGCGCCATCTACTCCACGGTAGGTGCCAATGAGATTCAGTAAATGAAAATTCAATTAAAAATGCAATTTTGGATAAAAATATTTGAAGAGTATTGCTATATGTTTGAAAAATGCGTTTCCTATAATACAAATATGCTTGATTAACATATTTTATTTATCAGGGATATCACTATCAATTTAAAGTGTAACACTATAACTGATTTTTTTGTTAATTTTTTATGTTATATGTATGGATATAAATATATATATATATATATATATATATATATATATATATATATATAAAATAAATTATCAATATCGATGATCTATGATCTTATAGGTTTTTCACAGTGTCAATTATGATTTTGATTATTTTATATTGGATGTAATATTTCATTATTTTGGATATATATATATATATATATATTAATTTTAGTGACTTATAATATATATTTATCCTAATATTTGTATATTTGTTCACAAGAAGCGGCCGAGGATAATAACGGGTGGCAGGGGCGTGGCCTCCCAAATATTTTGAAATTTTTTTATGATAGGTGTTTTAATTATTTTATTATAGATATTAGGTGTTTTGATTTTTTTTTACTATAGATATTAAATCAAATATTTTATTTTTTTATAAACATAATAATTAATAGTAATAAATAATAAAATATAAAATCATACATAATAAATAATAAAAAGATTTATCAAGATATTTTTATTATTTTTTTATTATAGTTTGAGTTTTTCACAAATTGTTCTCATCTTTTATTCTTACCTATTTTTTTTTTTTATCTGAAAAGGAAAAGATCTTTTATTTTTGCTCTTATTTCTCTTTTGTCTTCTTCCATTCTCGAGGAAGAAAATAAGAAGGTAATTCTTTCGTCTCATTTAAAAGTGAAATATTAGTTTAATAATTTATTTAATGAGCCTCTTTTATATTATTTATTTTATTTTATGAACATTGAAGAAAATACTATGTGTTTTTATAACCATATTTTAATTGTGGTTCCATTATATGTCTATGTCTCTAATTTTTCACAAATTGTTCTCATATCTCATTCTCACCTATTTTCTTTTGTTTTTCAAGAGAAAAATATCTATTATTTTTGTTCTCAACTCTTAATTGTTTTCTTCCATTATCGAAAAAATAAAGAAGAAGATAATTCTCTTTTGTCTCACTTGATAATGAAATATTAATTTAATAATTTATTTAATGAGTCTATTGTATATTAATTTTTTATTTTATGAACATAAAAGAAAAATGATTGTACTCTATGTTTTTTATAATTGGATTTTAAGTATGGTTTGATTATCATTGATTCTTCTTTTGGATTTTAGGTGTGATTTGATTCCTGGCTAATAATGGAGCTTATTGTTATACTAAGTTATCTAATCAATTTTATGATATTAATAATTAAATATATAAATTTTGAATATATTATTTTGATCCCTCAAATAATATTGGTCGAGATCTACCGGTGCGACCTGGTTATTCTTCTCACGTATAGACTTTTGTCCCGTAGTCTTTAGGTACAATATCAAAGACAGTGTATTTTGTACATCATTTTATCAAAGTTATATAAAAGACTTTTCTTAAAAAAGGTATTTTCTATATGATAAATGAAGTTTTAAAGTGAACTACAATATAACTTTTATAAGTATTAAAGAAAATATTTTACTCAATTTTCATAAAATACAAAAATAAAATAAATAGATAATTTAGTTTAGAGAAAAAATATAATTTTTAAAAAATAGTTTGAAAATAAAATAAAAATGATTTAACCGCTCATTATTGTAAGCCCAATATTGATTTGGACTAGTTAGTTAAGCACCTGGAGTCTGTTGCTTCCTCCACTTCCATAATTTCTTTCCACAGTCCATCCCATAGACCTTCCATTTTGCAATGTGAATGGTTTATAAACGGGTTTAAAATTCTATTTATATTTATTTTTATTAGTTAAATCTAGTATTATTGTTAAAATAGGTTGTAAAATCATATGAAAAAAATAAATACGTAAAAAAAATTAATGATTTTGTATTTCTATTTTATTCTAAGATTAGATAACAAACACATTAAACTGTCAGCTTCGTCCTCTAAATAATAATAAAAGGAGATCATTAAATCCTTAAAAAAAACATAGAAATCACATTAAGTAAAAAATAAATAAAAAATATTTAATTGTTCTTGAAAATATTGGAAACATTAAACATTTTTTAGACTTTAGTTTATTAATAAAATGAGTTAAATTTAAGTTTGATATTGAGTTGCATTTAAACAACATGCAACTACGTAAATTTTATTTATCTGATTTATAAACTCACCCAACGTACACAAACTAAATAACTTTATTTCACAATTTACATAAAAATAAAAAATTATTAATCATTTTTTTAAATATTTTTGTAAAGTACTTAACTATTTTTTTTAATAATTTTTCTTAGAAAGAGAGAATGTCATTGTGTTCTTATATTATATTAAGAGATCACAACATTATTAAAAAAACACACATTTCTTGTTAATTTCTTTTTGAATTTTTCTATGTTTATAAATTTTCGTTATGAATATAATTTGAAAAAACAAATACTACCAACATTAATATTTTGTACAAAATATTTGCCACGTAAAATTTTATAAGGTATATTTATGAATTTTATAATTTTGTAAAAAATAATTATTTACGAAAGAATTATCTATTAATTAAATTCTTAGGAAAGAAAAAATCTAACAAAATTTTATAACAAATTTATAAGAAAATTTTCTTGAAATATGAAAAATTTGATGTATTATTGAAAATGATATATATAGGAGATAGTCAAAGGAAAATAAATGAAATTAAGAAAGGGATATCTACTATGTGCGAATATTCATGGAAGAAAGTTGATACAGATTAGTTGTCAAGGAGAGGAAGAAACGGGAAAGAAGATTTTTCTAAGTGATTTAGTCTAAGAAAACACTTCATATATTTTAAATTAAAAAATGTGTCTTTGTTTCTCATTTTATTTTAAATTACGAAAAAAAAAATATATATATATATATATATATATATATATATATATATATATATATATATATATATATGAGAACAAATACTTAAGTTGCAAGCTAAGTTCGTGATAGAAAATTCAAATTTTGAAAATTTAATCATTTTGTCTTCTTCAACTTGTTGAGCAAAAGTTCCTGTTGCTTGCCTCGTAGTTTCCTTTGTTTTTGACTTAGAAAAAGTACAAGTTGTAAATTATCATGAACTAACCAAAAGTCATTGAAAAAAATTAACAACCTGGATTAAAATAATATTAAAATTAAATTCTTAAAATGCACTAAACTTCAATTATTATTATTATTTTTGGTAATATCCTTATCTTCAGAACTAATAAAAATAGACTATAACACCTTCAAAGAAATTACAATGCGTGTGACATGTATATATAAACTATTAAATATTCTCTTTCGAGATGAACGCGACCTGATGATACACCTTATGTATGATTAACTCAACACGTAATTTGAAGGTGAATTTAACATATAAAATATAGTTTAATGTGCTTATAATAATGTTGTTTTGTTTCTAAGAGACAAGCTGCAATTCTTTTCGTTCCAACTTTTAATTAACTCTAATTAATATTACAATTTGCACATTGACCAGAGATTAGAGTCTTGAAAAGCTTGTCAATTAATTAACTAAAGGTGAAAGAGTTAAGATAATCATCAGTGCAGGCCATAGTGATAACAACCTTTAAAATAACAATTTCACTTCAAGATACCATTTTTATGCTGTGAGTTTTAAACCATTCTGCGAATTGACTATTAGTTTGGTGATGACTGCGTGATTTATGACCAAACATACGCCAAGATTGCAGTAGGTAACCATACATACCGAAAATGATATAAACTAACATACAGTTGGCTTCTTAGTCAAATATATACCAAAGGGATTTAGTGGATGTCAATATATCATAGCATTCGTAGATAAAACCCCTTATGCGTAACAAATAAATATATAACAGAACGGATACGAATATCATAATATCTGTATTCATGCATGTTCGTACTGTCTATTCTTTAATTTAAATTAAACAAAAATTAAAAAAATATTATTAAAATATTAACACAATGATTTTGAATGAGTCATTTTTTATCAATTAATTTTAAAAAATCTTCATTTTTTTGTAAATTGTGATTCAACATTATTTAAATGAGTTATTTGCACTTGATTTAAAATTTATGAATGTATGCATCATGTTTTTATTTAAATTTATAATTAAAATATGTTGTAAAATATTAATTTTTTTCTTTTGAAAATACCCGTGAATATTAAAAAAATATGTAAATACTCGCATAATGGATATTCGTATAGATATAGGTAAGGATAGGAGGTACAAATATTTATTCAATAAATAAGGAACTACTACATGTACTCTACCCACTTCGTTGAGATATCTTTTTATAAACATACTCATTCGTATTAATATTAATATATATATATATATATATAATAAATATAGAGTATTTAAATATCTTTGATATTTATAAACTCAAACTTGTGCATCAAAAAAGTTTTCAATTTATCAACTGCTATGACGAAGCAACTAGTAGAACTACAATTTACAGCATAAGAAAGGTGTAGTATGTATAATACAGATACATTTGTGGTGTAAAAAACAAATATATGGCATGATAGTTCTTGTGGAAAAGAATTGAATGAAAGCAAAAATGCATGGTAACTATGGCTTATGAAAACCTTTGGTTTGACCACAACCCATGATGGATGAAGGTAGCTTCCCAACCCTTTCTATTCCTTCTTCGAAAACCACTCCCATGCCCATATAGAAGTGAGATTCTATATGGCAATGGAAAGCCCACACGCCAGGGTTATCCGACCTAAACCTCAGCGCTGTCCAACCAAAGGGGTGCACCGGAACCGTGTTCTTCATTATGGGATTCTCCAAATTATACTTTTTCGTATCATTGTTCACGTCAAACCTTCCCTTCCCGTACCCAAGAACCCAAAAGTCGTGCCCGTGAAGGTGCCACGGATGCGTCTCGCTGTTGTTTTTGGTCATGGTGTTGGCATTTTGAAGTATAAGATCCACCGTTGTGTTGAACTTCAGCCTATAAATGCCGTTGCTAGAAGTGCCATTCGCGTTTGGGGACACATTGAAAATGTCGTAGTTGGCAAATTCATGGCCGTCAGGGGGAGGAGTGGGGTCAAATGCGTTGGTTATGTTCTCTTTGAGGGCGATGAGATAAGGGGTGTGAGGGAGAGTGAAAGAGACATTGTTGACAGACCAGTGTCTGTATTCGCTTATGTTGTTCTGTGTGTTGAGGAGTATTATGACTCTATCCGAGGTTGTGGGGGGCTTGTGAATGTACCCTTGGCGTGCCTTGATGGCGAGGCTCTGTGCCAGCCTTGGCTCAGCGTCGTCCCATGCAGGAGGGGAAGGTGGAACCGTAGGAGGGGACCGTTTTGGGTGGTTGGGGTAGTAGTTGAAAATGCCCAACCCTGGTGGGGTGGTTCTGTTTCTGCTTACCACGTTTGAAGTGATCCAATAGTTCCTTGATGGGTCTTGATCTGTTTTCACCAGAACTGAGTAGGTCTCACCAGAGTATATGAAGAGGTTTTTCACCACAAACGGTTCAACATAGTGACCATCTGCTTCAACCACCGTCATATTATGGCCCTGCAATACAAAATAAATAAACTTTTAGTACAATTTATACTTCAAGTTAAGCTAATTTTGAGAATATGTATGAAAGTTGATCTATATACAAAACCTTTGATTACCTCTATTTGGAAACTAAGTGCAGATAAAGCAGTCAAGCTAGCAATTCTGAGTCGGTATATTTTCCCAGGGATCACAGTTTGTGTAAAGGGAGAACATTTTGACATGTCACAAACATCTGTGGAAAGTTGGGAGCAGTTGAATCTTCCTTTTCCATGAATCAGAAGTGACTGGGGAAAACAAACAAACACATACAAGGAATAAGAATAAAAGCTAATTGAAGAAAGGGAAAAGAAAAGAAGGTAGATTTTGCATTGAACAATTAATTTACCTCAGGTTCTCCCACCCATTTAAATGGAATTGAAGACAATCCAGCAGCTTGTTCGTAAGTGCTCTTGTGGTACCAATCGTTCAGGATAATGCTTCTGTCAAAGTCATAGGTAAAGGGTTCAGGGTCACGGGGTGCCACACGAATTAGTCCATATAGCCCCGCTTCCCTTTGCATTCCGTAGTGAGCATGGTAAAGATATGTACCAGGCTGTAACACACAAAAGATTCAAGCAAATTAGATATTAAGAACTCTTATGCATGAAAGAATTGAACACATAACAGAAGATAAAAACTTACCCTGTCTACGACAAACCGATAAATAAATGTGTCGCCAGGCAATATCGGACATTGAGTTACCCCTTCTGTTCCATCAAACCAAGGAGTTCCAATCTGCAACATACAAAAAACACACGTGAATAAACAATTTTAAACTTATATTTTGATGATGTTTTGTTGTAGAAAATTAAGGCGAACCTGTCTGATCCCATGCCAGTGGATGGAGAGGTTTTCTGTGAGCAGAGTGTTGTTAACTTGAACAACAACTGTGTCACCCTCCTGAGCCTGGATGGTGGGTCCTGGAGTGTTTCCATTGATTGTGATAACCAGCTTCTTAAAGCAATCAGGGGACCTAAACTCATACTTCACATCCCATTTGTAATGTCTATTTCTGGCCTCTGCATTACGGAAATTCCCAAAAATGAGGAAGAAACACAGAAGCAACAATGTCGGAATAGCCCTTGAGCTGAACTGAAACTCAACCATGCCTAACAAGTAAAATATGCCTAAGAAAGAGAGAAAAACTAAATTAGATATAGTTTAGAGATGTTAGCTTTGGTTATTGATTTGTGTACATTGTTTGAGCCAGGATTGTCTTTATATAATGGATATGGAATTACATTATTATATCTTTTATTGTTGGTTCCGCCTTTTCACACTGAGTTCGAGTAGTGAAATTTTGATTTTTCTCACCGTGTTGACCAGTAACCACTTACCCTGCCGCGAAGTTTCTTTGTCATTATTTTTGGCCATTTTGACCGTCTCTCTGCGGAATTCAAAACTACTAATTCATCATCAGTGTGTAATGTAATGTGAATTCATGTAAAACCTTCATCTTTATTTTCAGAATCAACATGTTTTCATTGGCCTTTTTAACATGTAAGAAACACAAACAATCTTTTATTTTTGGGAATATCTTTGTTAAAGAGGTTTTTCTTTATCCTATTATTATAGTTTTTCCCAGTTTACTGCTCCTGATTATGTTATTTGTATCTTTAAGCCCTTTCGAGAAGAATCATACTTAACTCATTTTAATAATAACCCTCGATTTCATACTTAACTAACCTTCCTTAGTATACATGTTAGCATATAATATAAAATATTTCAAATGCCCTTATGTAAGTCTTTTACTGTATTTATATGTAAATTACAAAAAAATCTTCTTTCAGAATGGACGCGATCCACAATCCACATAATCTCATATGGAAGGAATGTTGAAGATACGTGTAATGATTTTATTTTTCTGAGTCATAATCTTTTATATTTATATTATTTAACTTGTAACTAAATCTTAACAATATAAAATATTATTTTACACAATTGGACTTGGTCAGAGTCTGGAAAATGTTGAGTCAAGGAAGCCATGTGAAAAGAGGAAGTTGAGATAATCATCAGAAAGGAAGTTTTCTGAGAATTAGAAGTTGGTACAAGTTTCTGAATGGTACTCTATAGTTATATTTAAAATTAAAATTATGATTATAATTGTAAACGACTTATAAAATTATAGTATATATAGAAAATTTTTTTATATATATATATATATATATATATATATATTAAAATTCATACTCTATTAAAAAGTTAAGTTAAAGGTTAGAAAACATCCTTAACTTTTAATTAGATTTAAAATTTGTTTTAATTAAAACCTTCTTCGTAAAGAAAGCTAGAAGTGTTGCATGAAAAAAAAAAGAATTATAAAATCTATTTACATTATTTTTTTTAATTTTTAACTGGTAATATTGTCATTCATAACATATATGACAAAACAAGGTCAATTTTTAATTACATTAATTTTAATTGAGTTTATATTTTATTTGAACTAAACTCATTTACCAAAAAGATAGATAATGGTGTAGCATATAGTATAAAAAGAATGATGACCTACACGATTTCACACTTTTGTTTCACAATCCTTATATCAAATTAAAAAAAAAAAAAAAAAAAAAAAAAAAAATCGTAACTAAAAATACTATACCAAATCCTAATCTCAAATTAAAAATACTAAATGAAAGTGAAATCTAAATTTTAAGTAGTAGGTACTCCATATGGTCAGTGCACATGAAGGCTAGTGGATTTCTTGGTTAAGATCCTTCTTGACCAAGTACGCTCCAACCATGCATTTCATCATCTCAAATACGTATAAAAGAAACAATTTTTTTTTTTCGCATTTTATTCTCCTATAAAAACAATATAATATGATTTCCGTCTACGCGTTTTAAAAACGTTACATTTTTAAATTATTTTATAATGATCACCCATCAGATATACCTTTATAACAATGATATTTTAATGACTAAATTTTGATAACTTTTTTTTATTATTTGAGTTGACATTTTTTAAATAATTTTAAAATATAAAAAAATAAAAAATTATTTAAAAAATAAAACTTCATATCATAAGAGAAAATCATCAAAATTTAATCCTTAAAAAATTATTTTCATATGCTTTAATCGTGTAATGTAACATGTCACTTCAAATATAATAACTAATAAAAAATAATTATTTGTGCCATGTTCCCATTAAAAGATAATAATAATTTTTTTTTTAAATTAAGATCAAATTAAACTTTTAAACCATAAAACTATATAAAATTAGCTATTTGGAATTGTGAATTTTATTTATATGGTTCTAATGAAACTTTTTTATAATTCGCTGTTTATTCTTTTTTAATGATATTTTTAAATGATAATATCCATGATCAGTGCTTATATGTATGAAAGTAGAAATTAAAAAAAGAAACTGAATTAAGTTTTTAGTTTCATAAATTTAAATAATTTTACTTATGTTAAATATTAAAAAAATTATATTTTTTAATTAAATTTTTACCATTAATTAGAGTAGGCTCATAGTTTATTTTTGGGTTAAAATAAAACACTACCAAAAGAAAAATATAATTTTTGAATCTTGTAAGAATCTAGAAAATAGTATTTTATGAGGAGTAGTGTTTTAAAATAATGTGATCTTATTATTTTAACAATAAAATCCTTAACTATGGATGAAAATTTCATAAAAGAATCTAATTACTTAAAAATATTTTATCTCTCCAAAATCTCTTTCCATTTCTAGTTCTAAGCTATCTAATCCTGTGATAATCTATTTTTGAAGATCGGGAACTGCCTGTGTGATCTTTGAGGTGAGATCTTCAAGTCTAACTGATCAATTTTTCCGTTTTGAAGTAAGTTGATTTTTAACTCTTCCTTTTATTTAATTGTGTTCATCTTTGCATGCATCTCTTTGAGGTCACATGTGTTCCTTCAATTTTTTGTTTGGTTCTCTGTTGATCAATGGTTATGAAGTTATGATTTGATAATCTCTATGGTATTTTTTGTGTGTAGATAGAGTATCTTGTAGATCTGTAGAGGTTTCGGTGTTGATAGAGTCCATTTGAGTTTTTTTTTTTTTTTTCACAAAGTAAGAGAAGCTAGTCTTGATCTTAAGTAAGTTCATCAAATTGATTTTTGCTTGTTGATGCTCTTTTGCATTTGAGATGAATTTGGTAGGGTTTGATGAATCTGGTAAAGTATGTATAATTGTTGTGATATTGTGTGATTTGGATGATAATTGTGTGTTGAAGGTTTGCAAATTGGTTTGGTATGTGAATGTGATAATAAAAATTTGACCAATTAAGCAATTCGATTCAAGCTTTATTTTATGAAAAATATTTGGACATAAAATACTAAAAGGGGAGTATCAAATTGATCAATTGGACAGGTTGGATTTCCCTTAATCGCAACATAAAAATATTCACTACTCTCGGATACTAACTATTCGTCGTAGATTTGATCTGCAGATATCCACGGGCATGAATATTTTTGTCATCCCTAATTCCAAAGTTATAACACTATAAAACCTTAATCCCAAAAAATTCGAAATTTATTTACACCCATGCAGAATACCACATTCATTACACTTATTCCCTATACATTATTGTCTATGTCACCAACATTATTCAACATTTTCTCTTCTCACCACATTGGCATTCAACTTCTACATACTTGTTTACAAATCGAGTTGACGAGTGAAACTTGTGGATTAGATATACGAGTTGACAAGTTGACTTTAATGGTCGAGTTCATGGGTCAAGTTTACGAGCCGAGTTTATAAGTTGAAATTACAGGTCAATTTTAAATGTCTTGTTTACGGATTGATTTGAAGGGTGCAGTTTACAGGTCGGATTTTTGGATCGAGTTTACAGGTTGAGTTTCTCGGTCGAGTTTACGAGTTAAGTTTCATTTGTTAATTTCAATGAAGAAAATATGTGACAAACATGTGTCAATATACATGTCAACAGTGAAGATGTCTTACTGGAATGTCATTTGTCACGAAGGACAAAATTTAACGTCATTGAAAAGAGATGACTAAATTTAAAAAATACAGACATACCAAAATTCTCTTCTAGTTAATAAAATTTGAATTCTAACCTTCATAACATACTTAAAAGAAAGTGAAGATTTTCTTGAGTAAAATAAATTTTTAAATAAGTTATAAAAAAAGTATAATTTCTTGTTAAACTATTGATTATATGAAGACAAGTTCAGTAAATAATATCTAAATATTAATAGAATATTTACTTCGAAAGAAGTATGAAATGTTAAAATCGCCCGGTAAAAAAAAAAGTGTAAATTGAGAGATGAGATACTTATTTAGCAGAGATATTGATGTATACTTATTTATATTATATCCTATATAGCACGAAAAGAGATTGAGTTATAATACAATGTTTATTAATATTAAAAAAAATAAACCTTTAAAATATTGTTTTTAATTTTTTTTTTTTTGAAACCATATTGAATACCTTGTATGTATGTAAGGACTTAATTCACTATTCATGAAAAATCTAAAAGTTTAAATTCATTTCGATCATTGAGTTAAATATATTTTTCTTCTTTAATTTTAATAAAATTGAATTAGTTCATTTCTAAAATTTTACAAATTTAGTCTTATATATTTAGAGATAATGAATTTAATCACTTTAATTAAATTTTATTAAATTTATTTTAAGTTTCAAATGTATTTTTTAACTAATAAAATTTAATTAAAAAAATTAAATATACATATTTATAAAAATGAAAACTAAATTAAGTTAAAATTTTGAAGATAGATTAATTTTAATTTTTACTAAAAAAACATATTAATATTTGATAATTTGGTGAATACTTAATTTTGTTTATATTTAAAAAGAATCACATATAATATTTCTTTAAAGATAAGTATTTTTGACTTATTATGAATATGGGATTCAATTGTGTCAATTATTTTTCACAAATATATTGATGACAAAAATTAAAAGCAAGTTTAACCCTAAATTATGTGTTACCAATTGATATACAAATAATAAAATAAAAATACTTATTTTTTTTAGAAGAAGGACATACCATGGTAAGAGAGAAAGCTTGAATTGCTTGTGAAAGTGTTGAGAGAGTGTCACCAACTCTTTCACCCGCAAACCTATCCTACCAAACAACCTCACTCTACCTACCACCCTTCACTCTTCTGCTTTCAAAAACTTTGTCCTCATCAACCAAACACAACCATACCAACTTTCCCTTTCTGTAACTCATCTCTCAAAATCTCTCTCTTTCTCGATCTCCTTTCTGTTCTCTTCTGTTCAGTTCAGTTCAGTTCTCGTTGCCAATGGCCAACACTCTACATAACGCTGCCAAATGCAGAATCCCTTTGCGGAACCAATCCCTGCCCTTCTCTCGACACGTTTCCAGATCCCTCTCTTTCCTTCCCAAGTTAGTCTTCTCTTCTTCCCTCCAATTTCACTTCGCGGGTAATTTCTCCTTCTCACCGTTTTCTGATCTCACCTTCGCAGAACACGTACCGGAAAACAATCAAACACCCTCTCCGTGAAGGCTTCGCAAGCTGACTTCCCCGTTGACCCTTCGATCAGTCCACGTGTCAATGCCGTCAAGCCTTCCAAAACTGTCGTCATCAGCGACCTCGCCACCTCACTCGTCCAAGCCGGTATTCCCGTCATTCGACTTGCCGCAGGCGAGCCTGATTTCGATACGCCGGCTCCCATAGCTGAGGTTTCCTCTCTGCATTCCCCCCTTTCGATCACAACCACTTGTTCTTTCTTTGATAGTTTAATTCTCTGCTTAGGCTGGGATTAATGCAATTCGTGAAGGTTACACGAGGTACACGCCCAATGCCGGAACCATGGAACTGCGTCAAGCGATCTGTCATAAGCTAAAAGGTTGGTTTTTTATTTGAATTTGATTCTTCTTTTATGTTTCATTTGGATTATTGGTAGAAGTAGGTGTTTTGAGTTGTTGGTTTCTGAATCGGTGTTGCAGAGGAGAATGGGATTACTTATACTCCTGATCAGGTTGTGGTTAGTAATGGAGCCAAACAAAGTCTTGCTCAGGCAGTGCTTGCAGTTTGCTCCCCTGGAGATGAGGTAAGTAAAGGGGTTTGGTTTATGCTCAGTAAACATTAGAGAAACTAACTACTTATGCTGCATAGTCATTTGTTTATGTCTGAAAATGGATGGTTGATTTGAACTTTGTTGTTAGAACTATTCTTAATTGTTTATTCTGTCCGTTGCAGAAGCTTGAAATTTCTATGTTTGACATTGGTGTCACACTTGTACTGGCTTTGGACTTAGATATAACCAAACTAACTAATTTCATATTGATTAAGAATAATAGTTAAGTTCATTTAAGGTTTTTGATTTCATAGGTATATTTTCCAGATTACTCGTATTCATATGTATTGGAGATGATACCTAGATTTAAAGATGAGGATACTTTTAAATCATAGCATTAAATAGAGCTAAAGCAGTTGAACTTTTGTTATATTTAAGTCCACTGAACATAACCTATTTTTTTGTTGCTTATGTTTAAGTCTACAGTGGTACTATAACTATGCAATTTTTCTCAAGTCTGAATATTGACTTGCATTTTGCTTATTCAATAGATCCACGGCCTTTCAGCTTTTAAACCTTTTTCTCTAGTTTGTTTTATGTCTCTGGTTGTGTAGTCTGATATACACAAGGCAGAGAGAATCAATCCCAAAAATTTAGGGATTAAAATCAAGAGTTAGAATGGATCTACGTATACAACTAACAGAAAGAGAACAGAATTTTCCTGTTTACATAAATGGACGATGTTTTCCTAATCAACTGATATGTTTCCTCTTGAAAAAGTCAAACAAATAAAATAGGCACTACACTGTGTACAACGTAATTCATATGTATATTTATGTCTGAATTGTTTTTGGACAACTTATCGCATACTTCATATTTAATTTTTCCTTTTGCTCACTCTTGTGGCTGTCGTTTGTGGTAAGAATATTTCAGGTCATTATTCCAGCTCCATTCTGGGTTAGTTACCCAGAGATGGCAAGGTTGGCTGATGCAACACCTGTGATTCTTCCAACATCAATATCTGATAATTTCCTCTTAGATCCCAAACTTCTTGAATCCAAAATAACTGAAAGATCGAGACTGCTCATTCTTTGCTCGCCATCTAACCCAACTGGATCTGTCTACCCTAAGGCATTACTTGAAAAGATCGCCCAGATTGTTGCGAAGCACCCTAGGCTTCTGGTATTGTCATACAATACATCCACATGATCACTAGTGCTTCAATGTGTTCAACCTAAATGATATTTTCTTTCAAGATCTTAATGGTTGTTTTATGCAGGTCCTCTCGGATGAAATTTATGAACACATAATTTATGCCCCAGCAACTCACACTAGCTTTGCATCTTTACCGGGAATGTGGGACAGAAGTCTAACTGTAAATGGTTTTTCTAAGGTCAGTATGTAATTTTTTTTGTTAGAGTTGAATGGTGTGTTGTTCATTCATTCGTATTTTATACTCAAATGCTTATGGTCTGTTTCACGGTGTGGTTGCAATTAATGATATGACATGGAGGCCTATAAACTTGATTATGATGTTTTTGAGCTGTTTTCATACAGGCCTTTGCAATGACGGGTTGGCGGCTTGGATATATTGCTGGTCCAAAACATTTTGTTGCTGCAATCGCAAAGATCCAAAGTCAGGTATGCTTTATTATTTTTGGTCATTTTCATCAGCCTCATCCAATGCTATACTTCTACTTGTCTTGATTTCCCTTTGCTACAGCCTACAATACATCAAACGGATTCTTAGGTTGAGCGAGATTTAGCATTTCATTAAGCTTTTGGTATTCATTTGGAATCAGCTGGACTATTGTTTCTATACCATATATGAGGTATGTAGTGGCTGATGCATCATATTGAATTTAGTTCACTTCAGGGCCCAGTAGTATTGGCCAGAAAGCTGCAGTTGCTGCGTTAGGGCTAGGTTATGCTGGTGGGGAAGCAGTTTCTACCATGGTTAAAGCATTTAGGGAGCGAAGGGATTTCTTGGTAAAAAGTTTTAGAGAAATAGATGGTGTCAAGATATCCGAACCGCAGGTGCAATTTATTTTCGTGTCAATAATCCACCTCTTTTTCTTTCTCATTCTTTTCTTGTCTGCTTGTGTACTTAAACACGATTCTTCTCTTATTCGCTGGCAGGGAGCTTTCTATTTATTCATTGATTTCAGCTTCTATTATGGAAGAGAAGCTGAAGGATTCGGTAAAATTGAGGATTCTGAGTCCCTCTGTCGATACTTGCTGGATGTTGGCCAGGTATTCATTCTCGTGTAATTGATTCAAAGATTTAATGATTTTTTTGAGTGGGAAATTTTGTAATAATCTTTTATTTTACTGTATTCCCTGTAAAATAGTGGAGAAAGAACTAAAGAATAACTGTTCTTAGCAAAATGGCAGAAAATGTTGTTGTAAAGTATGAGAAAACAACTGATAGTATCATAACTCTGTGTTTTGTCATTTTGGTTTACAGGTAGCCTTGGTTCCAGGGAGTGCATTTGGAGATGATACTTGCATCCGCATATCTTATGCAGAATCCCTTACTACCCTACAGGCAGCTGTAGAAAGAATTAAGAAGGCACTCGTCCCTCTAAGCTCTGCTGCACTTGTTTAATATCGATGCTTCGTGTAATTGGTGTATTTTATTTTTATTTTAATGCTCTGTCTGAAAATAATAGGCTATGGCTATTTTTCCACAAATAAACTGACCAACTGTCTTATTAATGGTTTAAAATTATTTTTGCCCCTTCTATGTTACGTAACACACTAGAGAAATAAGGGAGGGGCGACACCAAGGGATCTCTCAATTTTTCAATTGGCTTCGTATCAGCACTATCAATATATCAATATATTGCATATAAAGTAAAGAGATTAATTCAGAAATTTTAGTTTGTTTTTTAGATAAATAAATTGTTTGTAATCTTCTTAAAGCAGGGAAGATGATCCGAATGAACATTATAAACTAGTGTTTAGACTCTGGATACATATATTATTTTATCAAGCATTGTTCATTTGGTTAGAAATTGTAAGCTACCACATATTTTCTTAATTGGAGCTAATTGGAAGGTTAACTTCTTAACCGCAGGCCTCTTAAATAACATATCTTTTCATTGAGTTTTGAGTAAAATTTAGTTATTTAATTCGTGAAGGGGAAAGGATGAGTTGACAAGCAAAATCAGTTCTTATACAAAAGAAAACATAAAAAAATGTACTATATTGAGACCCACTAAAAATAGTTAGAGTCATTAAAATTTGACATTGAAGTAAAAAGGTACCGAAAATTCTGAAGTTATACGTGACACTAACATGTCGAGTTAGTTTTACAATAGATCATGAAGTAATTTATAACCAAAGCAAACATGCTTGTCAAACCGTGAGATAATCTAAGAATTATTATCATTAATCAAAATTTGAAAATTTAGAAAGAAATGAAAGATATGCTTCATTTCTTTCGTGGTTGAATAAAAAATTTAGGTACAATGAGCCTAAGAAGGTAATTAAAGTAATGAAAATACCATGTTTCAAAAATACATACAAAATATTTATATATTAGCTAATAATAAAATATTTAAACTGACTTGTGAGTTATTATGAAACATAACCTAGATAACCTTTTTGGGCCCGCCATGTTTTTGTTTTGTGAGATTGAAGTTGAGGTGTGTTCATCTTAGAAACTTGGAAGTAGAATTTTACAACTACGTATGGGTAGTTTCTTCCTACACATTCTTCCTGCATCATATAAAAAAACTTTTCATTCTGCTTATTTGGGATTGTAAAATCTGAAAGGTATATTTTGTTAGTGACTTTCAGATTTTGCAATCCAAAATTGAAAATGACTTTTAGATCATATAATCTAGAAATAAAAAATAACTTTAACTTCTGAATTGTACAATGTAGAAATCATTTAAAAAAAAATTGAATTGTGCAATTTAGATTTTTTTTGTTTTCTAGGTTGTACAATCTATAAGTTATTTTTTATTTCTGAATTATATAATTTGAAAATCATTTACTACAAAAGGGCAAAATGATTTTTTTTTCTTTTAATGTGGAGGTGCATGAAGAAGATGCCTAGGAAGTCAATGCATAGGTTAATGTGGGTGTGAAAAGATGTGCAAGTGTCTCATGCAAGTTGCAACCAATTAATCAGTCTTAGACCAATATATGTATGAATAACCCTTAATTATCTGTCACATAATTTGTTGAGAGCATAATACTCTCGAATCTCACAATAATTTATCCTCCAACAAATGCAATACACCCTTAAGTTGGCCTCCTACATAAAAAGCCCATGAATACTGGATGAAATAGAAAATCAATTTTGTTCCAGGTATCGAAGGACAATAACAACTATGATAAGTATATAATATAAGAAAAATAATTTTTTAACATTTAAATTTTTATAATTTGGAGTGTATTTTTTATGGTTTCACATTTTTTTTTTTATATTTTAAAACCACTTAAAACATATTTGGAAAAGCAAAGTGGTAGTTAACCCCGTCGGGAACAAAGACATGGATTAGTTAATTGATGCAATTTAAAACATAATATATGCTTGTTTTGGCATAGAATATAGAATCAATTCCAAGATAGGAGACAGCTTGAGCTGCCCCAGAACAACAAGTTTTGTAATCTGTAAGGTTAAGGTCTCATTAGAAGTTTCCTGTTGGAAAGGCAATACAACAACACATTAGGGAAGGAAGGTAAGAAGGAAACGCAATCTTAACTCTCTCTCTCTCTCTCTTCAATATTCTCTCTACACCAAAGTTAAACATTCTGAAGAAGCTAAGGAGCTCCTTCCCCTTCATGCAATCTTGCATAGTGACTTCAACCTGGAGACAATGCAACCTTCACACACAACAATTGGGTTTCCTCTGCATCCACTCTTCTCTCCCACCTTAACTTCATCTATATATACCAAACACATGAACCCAGAAAAATAACACAAGAGCCTTGTCATCATCATGGTTTTCTCTTATTCATGCAACGACCACGCACCCGAGATTGTTTTCTTTGATTTGGAAACTACAGTGCCCAAAAGAGTCGGAGATCGTTTCTGGGTGCTGGAGTTTGGTGCTATTGTGGTTACTCCTCACAAACTCAACGAGGTTGAGAGCTACACCACCCTCATCAAACCCAAAGACTTGTCCGTAGTCGCACTGAAATCTACCAGAACTGATGGAATAACTCGTAAAGCTGTTGAAAATGCACCATCTTTTGAAGATGTTGCAGACAGAATATTCGGTATCTTAAACGGAAGGGTGTGGGCGGGGCATAACATCCAGAGATTTGACTGTCTCCGAATCAAAGAGGCCTTTGAATATATCAACAGGCCACCACCTTTACCTGTTGGAATCATTGATTCTTTGAGGCTCCTAACTCAGAAGTTTGGAAGAAGAGCTGGTAATATGAAGGTATAGCAGCTAGATTAATTCTTCTTCTTCTTCTTCTTCTTCTTCACACAACAAACACAATCCTCGTAATTATTTCAAGTTCTTATTCACTGTTATTTATGAGCAGATGGCATCACTAGCTTCTTATTTTGGTATGGGCCAACAAAAACACAGGTACACATATTTAACTCTAGTACTAATAATGGCCATATTATACCAACTTTTTGAGCATTATATGTAAGACTTTAAATTTTAATATGCAGGAGCCTAGATGATGTTCGCATGAACTTGGAGGTGGTTAAGCACTGTGCAACGGTGTTGTTTCTGGTGTGCAATTAATCTCCATTTTGAATTCTACTTGGTTATCTTTGAAAACAAATATTGGAGCTCGTAGCATGAATCTTACACATTTGTTATGGCTTATGGGTGATGCTAGGAATCTAGTCTACCAAACATGTTTGAAAGCAAATGGTATGAATCACCCAGCATTGTGACGCGAAGCAGAAGCAATGGGAAATCACCCTGCAAGGAAGAGACTAGTAGAAAATCTCCCCCTAGTACACTAGGGAATCGGAGGACTGTGCCCTATGCTAGGGGAAGTTTGGGAAAGGTTTTATTTTATACATTCTTGGCATAATATACTTATTTGATTTTCAAGTGCATGATTATTTTTGGAAATAGACATATAATCTCAAATACTGTGTACCCTCTAACAACGACAGTGGAACTTCTTCAAACGCAGGTGACCGAAAGAGTGAAGGGCTTGTTGTGTAAAGCACAAGGGCAACCACCACTTCAACAACTTCTCAAGCATTCTCATTCATTACTACGGTGAAGAAAGTGGCATCATGGAAGAGAAGAGAGAAGAAGGCCTCACGTTTTGGTTTTGTTGAGTTGGCGTATATGGAAAGGAAGATGTGCATGAACAAGATGCCAGAATGTTTTTCTGGATTCTGAAGAAACCAAGGGGCAGCCCTAATTCATTTGTGTAGAACTCAATTAATTGTTTGAGTTGTGTATAATTCATTCATTTCTTTTCATATTTCTAGAATGAAAGATGATAGTTAGCAACACAGTATCTGTAAATGAAATAAAAATGAATATTAATTAACATCAATGTCTTCCCAACAATTAGTTTCGTATACAAAACTTATCCGGTCCATTGAATCGCAAATACACGTTAATTAAAAGTTTGTTATTGGGAGCAAAGTAAACCAAAATTAAAATGCATGGCGGGCTCAAAAAATGGAAAATTGCTAAATGTTACGAAAACAAATTTGACGAATCCTTTGATGAAAAGTTGTCCTTGACACGTTTTTCAATTTGACATGCAAGAAATTGAATCCTCAAAGCAACATAAAGAAGAGTAAATATTCTGAAAAATATGGTTTATGTTTTCTCCCCAGAATAATGATAGAATGACACCCCAAAATTACCACTTTGATGACCACCTTACGTGGCAACGGAAATCAGATTTAAAATTTTTAATTTTTAATTGAAAAATTAAATTGGGTGCAGGAAGAGTCATTCTCCTTACACGCGCGTTTAGTCACAGTCCGTTGCCACTTTCACCCAACACCAGTCCGCGTATTTCTTTTTTCTTTTTTGAAAAGTCTTTCACTGCTCCACCGCACCGCTCCACCGCTCCACCGCTTCTCCATTTCTCCAAAGCACCCTCAAACCCCTCTGCGCTCCTTCTTCCCGCACACACACAGACCCGCACCACACACACCTCTTCTCCACGTTTTCCCACCAACCGGTCCAGAAACCCCAAAACCCCTCCCAACGAGAAACCCTAACCCGAATCCCTCTCCCTCTCCCGCTCCGTCTCACACCAACACTTGGACGCAACTTTTTCTGCTGTCGTTGCTCAATCCCCGAACCCCTCCACACTCCCAATTTCATAACCTAACCTAAACTTTTCCCCAATTTCGACGCTCAATTGGTGGACTTTTTTGAAATTTATCATGCGACTCAGTGAAATGTAAGATGTAACCCACGATAGACTTTTTGGACAATTTATTTGTACAAATTTTGAATAAAATAATAATCCCAGGGCATTGGTGGACCCCATTTTGTTCTCCCCTTTGAAGGCAGACAACCTTTAATTTCTTCTACTCAATGAATATGTAATAAGTGAATAAAAACATTGGTGGACCTTTTTGAAATTTATCATGCTACTCAGTGAAATGTAAGATGTAACCCACGATAGACTTTTTGGACAATTTATTTGTAAAAATTTTGAATAAAATAATAATCCCAGGACATTAGTGGACCCCATTTTGTTCCCCCCTTTGAAGCCAGACAACCTTTAATTTCTTCTACTCAATGAATATGTAATAAGTCAATAAAAACATTGGTGGACCTTTTTGATATTTAATAACCCAATGCATATGTTATAAGTGAATATCAAAAAGGTCCACCAATGTTTTTATTGACTTATTACATATTCATTGAGTAGAAGAAATTAAAGGTTGTCTGGCTTCAAAGGGGGGAACAAAATGGGGTCCACTAATGCCCTGGGATTATTATTTTATTCAAAATTTTTACAAATAAATTGTCCAAAAAGTCTATCGTGGGTTACATCTTACATTTCACTGAGTCGCATGATAAATTTCAAAAAGGTCCACCAATGTTTTTATTCACTTATTACATATTCATTGAGTAGAAGAAATTAAAGGTTGTCTGCCTTCAAAGGGGGAACAAAATGGGGTCCACCAATGCCCTGGGATTATTATTTTATTCAAAATTTTTACAAATAAATTGTCCAAAAAGTCTATCGTGGGTTACATCTTACATTTCACTGAGTCGCATGATAAATTTCAAAAAGGTCCACCAATTGAGCGTCGAAATTGGGGAAAAGTTTAGGTTAGGTTATGAAATTGGGAGTGTGGAGGGGTTCGGGGATTGAGCAACGACAGCAGAAAAAGTTGCGTCCAAGTGTTGGTGTGAGACGGAGCGGGAGCGGGAGAGGGAGAGGGAGAGGGA